>ERZ1643247.2788-NODE-2788-length-13207-cov-8.601277_pt1 | contig 13207 bp, 9 predicted proteins | sample MGYA00579264_ERZ1643247 | MGnify/ENA primary metagenome ERZ1643247 (study PRJEB29033, sample SAMEA4952262) | chicken gut metagenome | biome: Broiler Chicken; feature: Gastrointestinal Tract; material: Caecum | place: Ireland | collected 2018 | study: Broiler... | reverse complement strand
ATTTATGGAAAGCAAAATTATTAAGGCATTTTTTGACGGCAACCTTGCAGACGAGGTTATAACCACGCCGAGAACAAAGGAGTACACCGACATTGACGAACGCGAAACGGCTATTTACAACAAGCTGCGCCAGATGCTGACAGGCGAGCAACTCAAGCTGTTTGACGAGTTCGTCGACCTCTACGGCGACCGCCACGCACTTATTTCGGAGAGCTACTACGTTCGCGGCTTTAAATTCGGCTTACGCCTCCCCGTAGAGTGTTTTGACTTCTCCGACGTGGACGAAAACCAATAAAATCTCCTAATATAGTGACAGCCCGCCGCGAGCAATCGCGGCGGGCTGTCGTAATTTTTACTATAGTACAAAACATTGAATTATTGCATATACAACGTTACTGAAATTTTTAAATCAAATTGATATATTTTTCATATTCATTTGCCATTTTTTCAATAAATTTATTATTTGACTTTTTATTATGTGTTTTTGTTAAAAAGCCGCCAATTTCAGCCATACATTCTTCAATTTCTTCCTCTTCCAAACCCTCCCTATTGGAATATGACAAATATTTAATCAATGTAAGACAATATTCCATATCTAGATTATCAGAAAGTTGTGAATCTATTGCCTCATAATCAAAATGCTCTCTAAGAGAAACTTTCTATTTTTTGTATTTTTAAGCCACTCAACAGTTCTCGCATCGCCTAGCGAATCATATGCTATAAATTTATACTTATAAATATATGATTTAAATAGCGACAGGCCATCAACATGGTCGTTATTCTCTATACTCTATTCTTCATTAATTTCTCTCCCTATCGTAAAAATATATTTATATCAGCATAAAATTTTATTCTTTAATTGATAATAATCGTCTACTATACTATCCTGTGCAATTAATTTCATCAATCTTTCGCGCTTATATTCAGAATGTGCCATACCGATAAATTCGCAGCCAACTTTTACGGCACACTCATAATCTCTAGAAGTGTCGCCAATAAATATAGTGTTTTTACCGTCACATCCCATTTGCCGCATGACAGTTACAAGCGACCATGTATTCGGCTTCATCAACTCTGGTTTATCTCCGAAACGCCCTACTACAGGCACTTTGATTCCAAGGCAATACTCCGAAAGAAATTTCAACACACATTCCACAGAATTATTTGTTGCGATTCCGAGATTATATCCTTTTTCATATAAGCCCATAAAAATTTCGGATACCCCCTTTACCGGCAACCCTGATTTCACAGCCTCAAGCTCTGCCAAAGTCAATATGACATTTGCCTCTTTATAGGCAGACTTCCGCATATCACCGTCGGGAAGAGCAGAGGCTATTGCCTTAAAGATATCAAAGGCGTCGCTACTCGCGTCAAAATCAACACCATATTTTTTAACACACTCTTTCAACTGCGACGCTGTGTTCTTGAGATTAAAGTTCAAAAACAATTTTATCATTGTGCCATCAAAATCGAACACTAGTGCAGGTTTCACTTTTCCGACATTACCCACTCTGCGGCCTCCTTTGCATCAGCACTGTCCACCACATAATCAAGTATATCCGCTTCCTTCGCAACGGAACGCGTAGTAAGCACGTACGCATTCGGATGATTTCGCAGAAGAGTAGCAGGTATACCCGCCGTAATTATACCATTGAACAATCTGTGCAGAATGCTCGCCTTTTGCATATCAAATGCAAGAATAAGCAATATATCTGCCGATAGAGCTGTTCCAAGCCCTATAGTGATAATTGATTTAGACGGCTGATTAGGATCAATATATTTTTTGCTGTGTTCTCCCACCTCAACTATCTTGGGCGCGTCGTTTATTATATCTTCGATGTCATTATATGTTCCTACCTCATAGGCGAGAATTTCGCCTAATGGAGATACCGATACGGCATGCACTACTGGCGGATACATTCTTATTATCTTTTGAGCATTCTTTACGGGATCGCTGTCGTTATATATGCCTGAAAGTAGATGCAACTGATATTTCTTAGGAGCTTTACCCATTTCTACAAGCAGCTCTATAAGCATCTCATTGATATGGCGCGTACGACTTGTCTCATGTCCGCTCCATACTCCGAAAGTTTCGGTATCGGAAATAAGATGCGCTTCTCCAAACGGGCAGCCATCATATTCGTCGGCAATCCTTATCATCGCTCTGAATAGTTGCGTTGCGCTTCTCCCGGTCGGCAAAACCAATGAATTATCAGGATTTTTTCTGCCCATAGCGAAGTAAACCCTTGCGGCACATTCGGCCACGTCGCGTACACTGTCCAGTGCAATAACGCCCTTTGCCCAGGCACCTTGCTTTTTTACTCTTTGCGGACGATAACTTTCACCGCCGTCCTCTGGCTTATCTTCATTTGTTATAATACGATGAACATTTTTAATATCTTCAACGAGCTTTTCAAGAGTAATATCACGCATGTCCAGCCAGTCAAGCCACTGAGTCGCACTCAAAAAGTAACTTAAATTATTTGGCTCGACTCGCTCAATCCGCAGCCAAAATACAGGTTTTTTGTACTTATCGGCAAGAGACATCTCCCTTTTTACCTGTATGCTGGCATCCGCCTGCGAGCAAAACAGCAACACCACTGCGGTACAATTTTTTATTGCATTATGAATAGACTCGTCCCATTCTTCGCCCGAACGTATGTTGCGCGCGGCATACCATGATTTTATACCGTTGCGCTCTAGATACTTAGCGAGATGCTCAACAAGCTCAACCTTACTGGAATGATAGCTTAAAAATATTTTTTGTTCTTCCATAATAGTTAACCACGTCAAAAATTCTCAACAATCTTATAGCCCATGGCTGTGATTTCACTATATAACCTGTCCAAGTCCATATAATCGTACTGATATAAATTATATAATTCGCGCAATCTAACGTCCGTGGGGGACACGCCCTCTATTTTCTCGCCCGGATACATTACGCTGAATTTATACTCTATTAGTTCCTTTAACCCGTAATACGTAGTAAGGCAGGCGTGCTGTTTGAGCGCAATATTTTTATGGGGAGCGGTAATTTTTACCGATCCATCCTCTTCCACTTCACGCTTTGCAACAATATCTTTCTTCTTCATCTGCTTATAGTCATACAGAATATACAGCGCGTTCCAGCGAGAATGTTCGATAAATGCCAATACATTCGACGATTGCAAGCCGGAAAAGAAGTTGATATCTGCATAATTATCTGCCTTTCCCGTATTTACATACCGCTTGTTAAACTCAGTTTCGGTTATACCGTTCTTATTCCCGTCACTGCACTTCACCATATCAAAGCCGAGCAAATTGAGCTTGAACGGAAGATTGAGAGCATGATATAAATTTGAGGCCTGCTCAATCATGGGACGGCTCTCCCAATTCTCCCGCATAAGCTTACAGTGGGAAGGGTCGGACAGACTTTTTTCAAGCGCTTCGCCCTGCTGCTCTGCGGGCAGGTGTCTGATTGCCACCAGCCATTCGGGCATGTTTTGTATGTTGTCGTACAACATATTGAGGCGGCGGGCAAATTCCGAAAGGTCGTCATTTACTATGCTGCCGTGAGTGTATATCTTACTTTCATCACCGAAATAGATTATACCATCGTCGCCAAAATTTTCGGCGTTGCTTTTAGTTCTTACAAATATGCGGTAATTGTCGCCATTTGGCAATATCCTCTTTATCGTCTGAGCATAGGAGGCGTCCTCAAGATCAGTATTCAGAGAAATAATAAAGTAGGTAAAGCTGTCCGCCGCAACAAGCCCTTTAAACTTCCTCTTCGCTGCCACAGAATTTATATCGATATTGCTGACTTCGGCAATATCACATATTTTTTCAGGGCGAGGAAAATCGCAATCTTTGAAATCTTCTTCAAACTCATAAAGAATGCGCGAGAAAAATTCATTGTGCAACGCCTCATCTTTGTGGTCATAAATATAATAGTGTACAGGCTTTGATTCCAATTTACCGCCGGTTTGTGTAGCGAACTGAAACTGCATGGAACACATTCTGAACAACTGGTAATTCATTTTTCCAAAGCCTATAAAGACGACGTTTATATCTTTATCCGGTTTGAGCGAATAATTTTTATTATAAAAACTGCGCGGTATAAACTTGGTTATGGGATATTGCACTACAAACTGCCGAGCAATGAGCTCATGCTTACTGAAACAGTTTATAAACGCACCCTCTTTGCCGTCAGTTTCCGCGATAAGGCGCTCCTTTATTACTTTGACACTTTTCTGATTTGCTTCCATGTTTAAAGTTACCGCACGTCCTTCACTTTTAATTGCCAAAAATTGCTCAATAATTTGCGTATATGGTATATTTGCACTACTGAAAAGGATTAAATTATATTCACCTTTGCCCAATTTTTTATCAAAATCCTTTAATGAACCTCGCGCAACAGTGTATCCGCTCTTTATCAGCTCGGCATAACGCGCGCGGGAAATATCAGATATGAACAAGAGGCTATTTTTGTTAGCCTTTGCATACTTTAATGAATCTGCACAATCTCCTATAACTATATCGCATCCGCCATGCAATGTTCTCCTGATAGAAAAAAAGTTGCGTATGCGCGGACTGAAAAAGCTTGCTATACTTAAAATAACTGCCGCCCCGCCTGCGATGTAGGCGAGGATAAATGCGGCATAGTAAACAGGATATGCGTTGCAAATTGGTAAAACAAGGTCTGTGTCGACTTTAAATTTTGTTATTACCTCTAAAACGGAGCCAAGCAACGCAAAATAGCTGAAAAAATTGAGAGCGCCGCCATTATACAACCTCGCCGACAAATGCAGCAGATATATGAGTACAAATGTTGGTGCAAGATAAATTAAATTCTTTTTTGAAATTACAAGTTCGCCCCTGTTTTTTATTGTGCGAACCGTCGTAAATATTATGGCAAAAATAATAGCCAGAGATATTATAAATAATATAATTCCTGCCGCAAGAAACATATACCCTCCGCATTTAAAAGGTCTGCAATAAGTGTGTTTAAATTAAATTCAGATTTTCAAATTAAATATTGATTTCTAAACTATTGTCCCTTACATAAGAATACCATATGCCGTTTTCTACAATTTCTTCGCGAGCAATTTCTTTTACAAATTTTTTAATCTCCGCGTCAGGGCGCAACTTTGCCTCCTCCCAACGCGAACAGGCCGATGCGTAGAACATGCTCATCTTTTGATTATCTTCGGCCTTTCTGCCAAATGACAACTTGCCGAAATAACTTGTAAACAGCAACGAAGCCGCAGTTATAGTTCCCATCACTATAATGCCAACGCTTCGCCACGGTATACCGATAATCTCACCCTCCCAAAACCAATCCAAACCGAATACGTTTAAAATATGGGTGACGACTTCCAAGATAAAGATTGCGACATACACTGCAATAGTGATAATATTCAGGCACAATGTGATATTTTCGTATTTCTTTTCCTTGCCACGGTTCTGACTCAATTTCTTTGTATGGTATCTATGCTGCCCCTCGGGCTCGCCACTGTCGCCGATCCATATATCTATTATCTTTGCCGTTTCAATATTCAGAACCTTTGCATCGCTTATAACGGCAACGGTCTGCAATGCCTTGTATATCCACGCGAAATCAACCTTCTGCGTCCATGAATACAGCCGGCAGACATTGCTAAATATGGGCGCCTCATTCAGGCACAGCGACATATAGAACTGTATTCTGCACGCCTCGGCAAGAGCCCTGTATTTGATATATCCTGAGTGGTATCCATTCTTGTTGCCCCGCCTTATGAGTACAAGTAACACACAGACGGCTATCATGCAAGGCAATATCATAAATGTGAGCGCCGCATCATCATACAGCATAAAGGAAAAGGCGACAAAAGTACCAATAATCGCCACAAGCAGAATTAACAGATTGTAATATTTTTGATTACGACTAAAAGATATGTTATCTGCCTTGGCATAGTGGTACATCAAATTTGTGCGGTAATCGTCGAGCTCTTCAGCGCTTGCCCACAATTTGCTACCGGCGCCAAGCTCACCGCATATCTGGCTATTATACTTTACCGTTTCGCAGATCATATTCTTGAGATATTTAGGAACATCTTTACAAATATAGTAGTTTAAATGTTTGGTTGCACCCTTTTCTTTAGCAAACTCTCCAACCAACCACCGCCATTTAGATAACGGTTTAGCCTCGCCCTCTCTGCGCACATTGAGCCAAAGCACTGCACTATCGTTGAGTATTCCCGGATTGAACAGATGATCTCTGTCCAAAAATCTATGGTCAAGAGCAAACCTGATCATCTCAAAGGTGCCACATTCAAATTCATTTTCGGGAAATTTACCGTCCCATAAGGCGAGGACAATGTGAGAATGTTCGGCGATATAAATGCCCGCCTGACGATACGCATAGTCGGCTGCGCTCATGTTGAATTTTTCGGCAAGCCAGTCGCCGTTATCCTCTATATCGGAGGCAACTATTATCTTTTTTACGCCATCAAGGCAGGCGAGCAGTTTTTGTCTCTCACTTTCGCCCTTAAAACTCTTTATATGCTCGGATTTTTCGCGTGGCAGAACGGCATACACGGCTATGCCCATACCGAAGGCAACCTCCGCGCACAGCATATCCGCTCCCTGGGCAAACGCATTGAGCATTATGACGGGAGTATTACCTTCACCGCTGCCGCCCGAACAGGCCGACCTGATTTCCGAAAGCGCGGCGGCAACTTCACGTTTAAGTTCGTCCTTATCCCTTTCGTCGATATTCCTGTGGCCCGTAACGCCTATGACGACGGGAATTCTTTCGCAACTCACCATACTGCCTTCACCGTAAAATTGATTTTCTGCGCCGCGCAGAACGCGTCAGCGCCCCTTGCGTTTACAATACAGACCATTATCGGCAAGTTTTTGAGTGTCGGTCATATATATTTTACCCTTTGCTGGGTTAATGCCGACACACTCAAACCCGAATGATTTAACGAATTTTTCCAATAGCGGCTGATATACTGAAATACCAATGCGGCCGATATCAATTCCAGCCCCCCGCCATTTATCAATCCTGTCAAATATCCAATCAAAAATCCTCATATACGTATCCTGAGAAGCACATACAGGGTCAACAGCTATCATCGCTATATATGCGTCAAACTGCCCGCCGAAAGTATAGAGCGCTATCATATCCGACTTTATCATCGAACTTCCTGATTTAAGCACTTCAAAATCGCCGTTCTCCACAGGATAAAAGTCGCAATAACCTATAATCTGGTCGTCTTTCACAACCGCACAAGATGTTTCGGCACTCTCCTGCACACTGTCTACCCAATCTTCAAGCCCGCCTTCGGTTATATCGTTCATATTATATTTATCGGGGGATATGCACAAATAATCGAGTTCTATTTCACGCAACGTAATCTGCTTTTTTGTCCATCCGGCCTCCAACAGGTCACCGATATCTACCACCTGCATTCCGACAAAACGCAAACTGCTTACAGAGGTTTCGCCCGTCTGCGCAGAGAGTCCTGCAAGTATAGAAAAAATGCTGTCTAAATGAGTTTCAAGCACCTGAGGGAAAGCGTCGAGCCAATGTGTCGGACCCAGGTAAAACTCCATAGCTTCGGAAGGCAAAAAATTCTCTATCCTGAGCGGGATTATGGTTTTATTGCGCGAGACTGCCGAATTCACCTCCCGCAATACATACGCCGACTTGTCCGATTCACTTGAAAATATTAGCAAAGCCGCCAAAGAATTGCTTATCCCCTTGACTATTTCCGAAGCATAATCCGCGCCTGATTTTATGTCGCGCGGGGCAATAAAGCAACGGCGGCCGCGCTTTTCAATTTTGTCCACCACATACCTTGCAATATCGGCATTTTTAGTAGCATACGAAATAAACAAGTCGTACTTATACAAGTTTTCCATATTCATCTCCAAGCAAATTTTTTATAAAGCTGTCAAGTGCAGGGTTCGGCTCACCCGTTTCCATCGGATACCTAAACAACTTACCGCCGCACTGCGTAACTTTATCGAATTTCATTCCCAATGTCAAACACGCCTTCTCTCCGTGCGGGCTCACAGCATCGGCAATGACATCAGTAAAATAAACGCCACGCTTTCTGAGCAGGCTCAATTTTTCTCCGAATCGGGCAAATAACTTTCTTGCTATTCCTATGCCCCTGTAAGCGGGAGCAACCGCTATCGACGAGAAATACAGATAATTATTACAATTCGGCATCGGCTCTGTCAGATTTCCTGCATCTATACATAGATCGTTCTGATATCCTTCAAGCAATGTCAAATAACTTCTTTCGTCTATGCAACTCATATTGAGGTATGCAACCAACTCATCGCCGTCAACGGCATACGTATATACTTCCGGCCGCGCATACAGATATCCCAAAGCCGTCTCGTCGTCCAGCCAGTAGCTTTGCGGATAGACCGCTCTGTCAAGCGCCACCGCCTGCAATAAGTGACTTTTTTTCATATATTTGCCGTCACAGATTAAAACCATAAGTACCCCGCTGCACCAATTTATGCACGATATAAATATATCATATAATGCTGTAATCGTCAATAGTCAAACTTACAACTTAAAGCAACAAGCACACAAAATTAAACACAGCTATTGCAAACAGGCTGACTATCTGATATAATTAAAATAAAACACGCTTGGGGGAATACTTATGAAAACGCTGGCAAAACTTACAATTAAATTTTTTGAAAACGTCTGTTTCGCCGAAATTCCCGGCACGGCCTGCCCGGAGAGCGACAGACAGTGCTTTATAAGGGCGCTTAACCAATTTTTGAGTTCGGGCGACAAGGGCGACGCATTTACCGTCTATTTTTGTTTCAGCGAAATATTCAAACTGTTCGGCGACGGATATGGTAACACCCAAAAACTGCTTGAATTGCTCTCCGACCATGAATATCACTCCGGCGAACTTCTGTCCAAGCACCGCGACCACTATTCGCACTCGGTCTATGTATTTGCCTTAGGTCTGGCAATATACGCCAACGACTCCGCATACCGCGTCAACTTTCTAAAATTCTATTCTTTGCTGGATAACAATAGTTCTCATCTGCGTTTTTTGTATTTATGGGGCATGGCGGCACTCTTTCACGACATAGGATATCCGTTTCAGCTGGCCCATGAACAGATAAAAATTTATACAGAGGAATTATGGGGAAAGGGCGCACCGCCATACGTCTCATTCGGTGACTATGACAAACTAATCGCTCTCGGCAAAGATGAAGCCACAAGCATAAGCGCTGCCTTAAAAACCGACAGACAATTTAATAATTTAAACGAACTGTTTGCCTATGGCCTGAATATGCGCATGGGCTATGATGAACAAGACCTGCGTGAAAGATTGGCCTCACGCGTTTTAAAACAGCCCGCATTCATGGATCATGGGTATTTCAGCGCGATTATCCTTGCCAAACAGTTGCTTGCACGGAGTGGTATAGGGTTAACAGAAGACCGCCTTGATGTTCTGACGGCAATACTTATGCACAATAGTCTTTCGCAACATGAATTTAAAAACAAGTATCCTGTATCGCCTGAAGCTCACCCCATGGCATATCTTTTGATGCTGTGCGACGAACTGCAAAATTGGGACAGACAGGCCTATGGGAAGGAGAGCAAACTTGACCCGATCGCCTGGGATATAGAATTGGATATAAGGGACAATTTTATAAGGGCAAATTATCTGTTTGAAAGCAGTATAGCTTATGATAAGGAGACTGGTTTAGACAGAATAAATAAGCACTACAATGAGATTCAGACAGGGTGCTTTGTGTCAAAAATTCTGGGCGACGGAAATAAAAACGGTATACTTAAAAGCTCGCTCAGCCTTACGGTTCGGTCTGAAATTGTCTTAAAGACAAAGAAAACCAAGTTATATGCCTCAGAAAATAATTTTATAAATCTATGTGACTTTGCAAAGGCAATTCATGCCAGCTATAACGAACTCTGCCTTGAAAACAGCCCTGAGGCACTGACCGAAGAATTTGAGCAACTTCCGCTTGAATTTAAAATTTCCAACATAGAGCAGGCAAAGTCATACGCCCAAAAACTTGAACTTATAAACTGTTTTTACAGCAGCAAAGACTTAGATTATCCCATAGTATCCGACTTCAACTCCACAGATTACGGTGCTGCCGGATCAGACAACCTCGGCTTTCTGTGCCGTGAAGAGCATTTACGCTGGGTCAGGGAAAAACTCAGCATGGGGTGGAAATACGGAACCAATTACAGCTCAACAAAGGAGCGCAATGCCAAGAAAATTCACAAGGATATAGTGCCGTATGAAGTATTGACTCCGCAGGAGCAGGCAAAGGATGAACTGATGGTCAACAACATCATTCCATTTTTAAAAAAATTCGGGCACAATATAAGAATATATAACTATCGCTCCGGGAGAAAGCCTGACCTTGAAATTGCCGGCATCGGCCACAGATTTTTCACAGACAACAGGGACAAAATAAAGCAAAAGATAAAGCAACAGCTCAAAGAATACAGCAAAAATAACCGCGTGATAGTGCGCACCTGCTATGCCAATGGCGCCGACCAATTAATAGCCGAATGCGCAAACGAAATGGGTATAACGACAAAGGCCGTCCTGCCCGTTGGATATGAAGAATATATAAAAATGGTGCATGACGACTGCTTGGCTCACGACCACAAATATACAGAAGATGACGAGCTACATTTGAGACATCTGCTTGCACAGACAGTGGTATGCAAAGTTATATCCTCGCCCAACGGCAGCTACGATGCAGCAATCAATTACATAATGAAAAAGTGCGACAAGGTTATCGCACTTTGGGATGACGATTACACCAACGATACCACCGTTAAATTTAGCGGAACATTGCGCGGTATAGAAATTGCAAAAAAATATGGACACACTATTGGAGACGATATAAAAATTATCCGTTGCCATAGATGATAGGCATAAACTAAAATATTTGACTACAGCATTTTTTTCGGGAGATTTATAATGTATAGAAATTTCATTTGCTACAGAGGGGGCTCCTCCGCAGGGATTCAAGTTGCTAACGAGCTATATAAAGAGATGTTACCTTTAAAATCAAAAATTGGAGAAACTTATTTTTCACCAATTAAGAATTCTGGAGAAGAACGCAATTTTCTAACAGATCCCGGTTACATACTTGGCAATGTCGAAAATTTCATCTTAATATTAACAAAAGACTTTTTTGCGGATTTCCTTAATTCCAATAATATGGCAAATTTATATTCGGTCACACGAATAGAAATTGATTGCGCTTTGAAAAACAAGCATATAAAATTCATTCCAGTTATATTTCCAGATTTTTCATGGCAGGGAAATACTAACTTCATAACAAATCAAAATATCATAGAAAAAATATGGGGAAACGATGCTATGCAATCCATTGTGGGCGCAATGCCAATTCCTTATGTTTTTCAGTATAGAGAAAAGGTCTATGAAAGCATTATTTCAGAAATATCGGACATTAAAATATCAAAAAAAGCTGTCGTTTTTGATTTTGACGGGACGCTCACCAAACCCCAATTAGGATATAATACCTGGGAAACGATATGGACGGAATTAGGCTACCCTGTAGAATATTGCGAAAAATATCATAAAATGTTTAGCAATAAAGAAATAACCCATGATGAATGGTGCGAAATCACTGAAAAATACTTTAAAGAGCGTAATTTAACAAAGAAAATAATTATTGAAGCAGCAAAAAAAGCAGAATTATTAGAGGATACTCATGAAACAATAGCTTACTTAAAATCCAAAGGTATATTATTATATATCCTATCCGGTTCAATAAAACAATATATTGAACTAGTATTAGGAGAAAAGACTGCTCATTGTTTTGCTGAAATCAAAGCCAACAGATTTATCTTTAATTCCCAAGGTAAATTAGAAGGAATAATAGGAACCCCATATGACTTTGAAGGAAAAGCTCGCTTTGTTAATAAAATCATGCATGATAAAAATTTGAGTCCGAAAGAAATTATATACATAGGAAACTCTTTTAACGACGAATTTGTGTATGAAACGGGCGTTGAAACTTTGTGTATAAATCCACAAGGAACTGATTATTATGATGGAAAAATATGGCATAACTATATAAGAAATGTTAAAAATCTCAATGAGATTTTGCCTTTCATTGAAAAATAACTATATCATAGAAAAGAAAGTTAGACTAATGGAAATCAAGATCATTAAGGCATTTTTTGACGGCAACCTTGCAGACGAAGTTATAACCACGCCGAGAACGAATGAGTACACTGACATTGACGAACGTGAAACGGCTATTTACAACAGTTGCGCCCGATGCTGACAGGCGAGCAACTCAAGCTGTTTGACGAGTTCGTCGACCTCTACGGCGACCGCCACGCACTTATTTCGGAGAGCTACTACGTTCGCGGCTTTAAATTCGGCTTACGCCTCCCCGTAGAGTGTTTTGACTTCTCCGACGTGGACGAAAACCAATAAAATCTCCTAATATAGTGACAGCCCGCCGCAATTTCTCGCGGCGGGCTCAAATTTTCATCTCAATTTTAATTATACCCTTTTATACCCCATCCAGCTTTATATTTCGGGGTATAATGTGGTATAAGACGAGGTTTAATAGGACACAAAGTTCGGGTGCCTTATAGTTCTTTTTTTGTCTTTCCTTCTTTATTGCCGTCGGCACAGTTTTTCTTTAAGTAACAAATTTAAGCCATCGCTTATCCCTTCATTTAACCCATCACTTATCCCCCGACTTTCTGTTCCTGCGTATATTCGCCATACCATAGACTAATCTACCGTTCGAAGCTCGCTTATTCTAACTAAAAAATTTAAATCATATAGCACAATAATCAGCCCGCTGTAAAACTTCGCGGCGGGCTGTCATATTTAATTATTGTATATCTTTTAAACGCTTTAAAATATTATAGTTTAATGTATCAAAAAATGTATCACTATTATAATCATTATATTCAAATATGTAAGGATTATACTCCCTTAATTCTGGCATAATATTGAATACACTTTTACAGCCTATAATAACTGGTAAAATACTATGATGATCAAAGTGTAATCTTCATCAGATAAGACAACCTTCCGTTGCTCGTCATCAAGCAAAATGTTAGGATCGACCTCATATAGTATTCTATCTAAATAGTTCTTTTCCGAAAGAAGATGGTCGGCTATATATGATTCGTTATGCTCCTGAAAAATGGAGGAGCCTTTCT
>ERZ1643247.2786-NODE-2786-length-13210-cov-34.436640_pt1 | contig 13210 bp, 9 predicted proteins | sample MGYA00579264_ERZ1643247 | MGnify/ENA primary metagenome ERZ1643247 (study PRJEB29033, sample SAMEA4952262) | chicken gut metagenome | biome: Broiler Chicken; feature: Gastrointestinal Tract; material: Caecum | place: Ireland | collected 2018 | study: Broiler... | reverse complement strand
ACATATCCGTCGGCGGTAAGCTCGGCCAGAGCGCGGCGGACTGTATTGCGCGAACAGTCGTATTCCAAGATCAGAGCGTGTTCAGACGGCAGCATTTCCTGATAAGTATAGTATTCTGTCTCGATCTTTTCTTTTAAGTCTCTGTAAATATAGTCGTATTTTGCTTTCGGCATAAACTCACTCCTTCCCCTGATATCTTGTTTAAACATCAATTTGTTTAAACAACTCTTATTATAGAAATCCATATTCTTAAAATCAAGCTAAAAATACCTTAAGAGCCTATTTCAGAAGAAATCCACAAAATCCATTCATCGCTTTTGTGGATAATGACAGAAAAAAAATTATTTCTCAAAAACCGGTTGACTTGTTTAAACAAGAGTGATACATTCAAGATGTTCAAACAAGTTCGACTTGTAAAAAGAGTGTTTCAGGGAATACTGAAACAAGTAAGAAAGAGAGGAAGAGAAGCGATGGGAAAGTATGATAATGATGTAAAACGTCTGCTTGAACTCGTAGGGGGCAAGGAAAATATTCAGGCTGTCTCCCACTGTATGACAAGGATGAGATTCGTCCTCATTGATCCGAAGAAAGCGGATGAAAAAGCAATCGAGGAACTGCCCAGTGTAAAGGGTACATTTACACAGGCGGGACAGTATCAGGTCATCATCGGAAATGATGTGGCTGTATTCTACAATGAGTTTACCAAGTATGCGGGAATCGAGGGCGTGAGCAAGGACGCTGTGAAAGCGGCGGCGAAGACAAACCAGAATATCGCCCAGAAGATTATGGGAACTCTCGGCGAGATATTCGCTCCTCTGATCCCGGCCCTGATCTGTGGCGGTCTTGTGCTTGGTTTCAGAAATGTGATCGGTGAGATCAACTTCTTTAATAACGGTACACAGAGTCTTGCGGATGTCTCTCAGTTCTGGTCAGGAATGTACAATTTCCTCTGGCTGATCGGTGAGGCGGTATTTCACTTATTGCCGGTAGGTATCGTATGGTCCATCACGAAGAAGATGGGAACGACCCAGATCCTCGGTATCATCCTCGGTCTGACTCTTGTATCTTCACAGCTGCTGAACGGTTTCAGCGTAGCTGATACTCCGGCATCGGAGATTCCGGTATGGGATTTCGGATTCTTTAAAGTTCAGATGATCGGTTATCAGGGACAGGTCATCGCGGCGATGATGGCAGGATTCGTACTTGTATATCTGGAGAAATTCTTTAAGAAGATATGTCCGGAAGTGATCAGTATGATCGTAGTTCCGTTCTGTTCACTTGTACCGGCAGTTATTATCGCACATACAATCGTAGGTCCGATCGGCTGGACGATCGGAAATGCAATCGGTGACGTGGTATATGCAGGACTGACATCTGACTTCAGATTCCTGTTCGCGGCAGTATTCGGTCTGTTATACGCACCGCTCGTTATGACAGGTCTTCACCATATGACAAACGCCATCGACTCACAGCTGCTTAACACACCGGCGCATAGCACGATTCTGTGGCCGATGATCGCTCTTTCCAATATCGCGCAGGGCTCCAGCGTACTTGCAATGAGCGTACTCCAGAAGAAGAATGAGCGTGCACAGCAGATCAATGTTCCGGCATGTATCTCCTGTTACTTAGGAGTAACAGAGCCCGCGCTCTTCGGTGTCAACCTGAAATATGTATTCCCGCTTGTATGCGGTATGATCGGATCCTGCTGTGCGGCCATGATCTCCGTAGGCTTCGGAGTTGAAGCGCTGAGTATCGGCGTCGGCGGACTTCCGGGTATCCTTTCCATCAAACCGGAATACTGGCTGATCTTCCTCCTTGCTATGGCGGTTGCTATTGTGATTCCGTTTACACTGACATTTATTGTAGGCAGGATCAAACTTTCAAAAGAAGACAGATTCGGCAGAGAAGACGCAGCCCCGGCAGTTGAGGCGGCAGAAGGAACAGAAGCTGACAAAGCAGCACAGGCAGCAGACAGCGCAGACTCAGCGGCAGTTTCCAATACAGGCGCGGCTGATGTAAAAGAACTGAAATCAATCCTTGACGGTAAAGTAATGCCGATCGAGGAAGCACCGGACGATGTATTTTCCCAGAAAATCATGGGCGACGGCGTTGCCATCGAACCGTCCAATACAGTTGTGACGGCTCCGGCAGACTGTGATGTGAGCGTTGTCATGGCAGACACAGGTCATGCGTGCGGACTCACACTTCCGAACGGAGTGGAGCTTCTGATCCATGTCGGCGTTGATACGGTAGATATGGGCGGCGACGGATTTAAGCTTCTTGTAAATGAGGGCGACCATGTAAAGGCAGGCCAGAAGCTCATCGAGTTCGATCCTGAGAAGATCAAAGCGGCAGGACATCCGTGCACGACGATGCTGATCGTGACCGCAGAGGGAAGCGCGGCTAATATCCAGATGCATTCCGGAATGGACGCAAAAGCCGGCGAGACAACCGTTATCTCATGGGACTGATTAAGGAAAGGACAGGGGCTGTAAAACTATGAAAGATTTTAGAAAAAGTACTGTATATCAGATATATCCAAAATCATTCTGCGACACAAATAAAGACGGGCTTGGTGATCTGCGCGGCGTGATCAGCAAACTTGATTATATTAAGGAACTCGGCGTTGATTATATCTGGCTTACTCCGTTTTTTGTATCTCCGCAGAATGACAACGGATATGATGTGGCGGACTATTATAACATTGATCCGGGATACGGGACAATGGAGGATGTAGAAGAGCTGATCGCAGAAGCTGATAAGCGCGGTATGGGACTGATGTTCGATATGGTGTTCAACCATGTCTCAACAAATCATGAGTGGTTCCGGAAAGCCATGGCAGGTGATCCATATTATAAAGATTTCTTTATCTTCCGCAAGGGAAAAGACAACGGAGAACCTCCCACAAACTGGGAGAGCAAGTTCGGCGGAAACGCATGGGAATATGTAGAGAAATTTGATGAATACTATCTGCATCTGTTTGATGTGACACAGGCAGACCTGAATTGGGAAAATGAAAATGTCAGAAAAGAGATCCAGAAGATTTTGAAGTTCTGGATGGAGAAAGGCGTCAAAGGATTCCGTTTCGACGTGATCAACCTGATCAGCAAAGCGTGCTATGAGGATGACGACATCGGCGACGGCCGCAGATTCTATACCGACGGCCCGAAGATCCACCAGTATCTGAAAGAGATGCATGATGCGACATTCGGAAATGCGGAAGGCTTTGTGACAGTAGGCGAGATGTCAAGTACCACGATCGACAACTGCTATCAGTATGCGGGACGTGACACCGGAGAGCTCTCCATGGTATTCAGTTTCCATCATCTGAAAGTAGATTTTATGGGCAACGAGAAATGGGTGCTTGTGCCGGCTGATTTCCAGAAGCTCAAAGATATCATCTTCGAGTGGCAGACAAAGATGGCAGAACATAACGCATGGAACGCTGTATTCTGGTGCAACCATGATCAGCCCCGTGTCGTATCACGTTTTGGCGATGAAGGAAAATACTGGAAAGAGTCAGCAAAAATGCTCGGAACCATCATCCACTGCCTGCGCGGTACACCGTATGTATATCAGGGCGAGGAACTGGGCATGACAAATACGGACTTTACAGACATCTCGCAGTTTAAGGATGTAGAAAGCCTGAACCATTACCAGATCCTTCAGGATAAAGGGCTCTCGGCTTCCGACGCCCTGCGCATCATACAGGTCCACTCCCGTGATAACGGGCGTACGCCGATGCAGTGGGATGCTTCCAAATACGCAGGCTTCACATCAGAAGACAGCGCGGAGCCGTGGATCGCGGTAAACAGCAACCACGAAAAGATCAATGCGGCAGACCAGCTCAAAGATGAAGACTCTATCTTCCACTATTATCAGAAGCTGATCGCCCTCAGAAAAGACTCAGAAGAGTCGGATGTTATCGCTTACGGTGATATCGAACCGCTGGCACAGAAAGATCCGTCCGTATTCGCATACCGCAGGACTTATGAAGGCCACGAACTGATCGTCACGGCAAACTTCTACGGAAAAGAATACCAGTGGAAGAATGCCCCGGATCTTAGCGGATTCAAAAAAGTGCTGGGAAATTATGAAAACACTGAGATAGCTGAAGATGGTACAATGAACATGAAACCATACGAAGCAGCAGTGTGGTATCGGTAAAAATTCGATTTTTCGGGCTGACAAAGTATCCGCCGGGAGGCAGGTATTGCTAACGCACACATTTTCATTCGGTCGCAGCGTAACGGTACATAAGAGCGCAAAAGACGCGCTCTAAATGCCGACGCTGCTCCAACGGTGCGTACACAATACCTGCCTCCCGGCTGCTTTCTTTCCCATTTCGAAAATTCTCATGCAAACGGGTAGAAGAAACGACTTCATCGACTATGATCCCATTATTTCAGCCGATATAGGATTTGTTGATCTGCCGGTTCGAATTCGAGCCGAACTTTATTCCCATCGGCATTCAGTCCGGCAAATCTCAATTTATGTTCCTGAAAATCCCCCTCTTTTCTTTACGATATAGATCGGCCGCTTCTTACTTTCCATATAATCCTTTGACACATACTGCCCCAGTATCGATATAAAGAACATCTGCACGCCGTTGAGCAGCAGGATCAGGCATACTAGCAGCGGAATTCCGGACAGTCCTCCGCCGGATATCAGATTCCATATCCCGGTCAGGACTGCGGCCAGGATCAGCAGAGCCCCGGTGGTCCCTGCCATAGTGACAGGAGCAGAGGAGAATGACAGGATGCCGTCCACTGCATATCGGAAGAGAGACCGCAGCGACCATTTCGTTTCGCCGGCTGTCCGCTCTACATTGTGGAAAGGAATCCACTTTGTGTCAAATCCCACAAAGGAAAAAATTCCTTTCATATATCGGTTGTATTCTTTCAGTTCGAGAATGGAATCGGCCATTGCCCGGCTCATCATGCGGAAATCTCCCTTACCGTCTCCCATATCCAGTTTGCAGGTTTTACGGATGATCTTATAGAATGTGCGGGAGAGGAGACTGCGGAGTCTGTTTTCGCCGGTGCGGTCTTCCCGAAGACCTGCGCAGCAGTCATATCCCTCGGTTTTCAGTACGTGGTACATTTCTTTCAAAAGCTGTGGCGGATGCTGCAGGTCCGCGTCCATGAACACACAGTAATCACCGGAGGCGTTCTGCAGACCGGCATACATGGCGGCTTCTTTCCCGAAGTTTCTGGAAAAAGAGATATATCGGCACCGGCTGTCCGAGTGGCAGAGACTTTCAAGAATATCAGGTGTATGGTCCCGGCTTCCGTCGTCTACAAATAGAAATTCGCACTCCGCTCCGTCGATATCGCTTACAGCTTCAGAAGTAACACGGTAAAATTCCGGCAGGGCTTTCTCTTCATTATAACAGGGAATGATGATACTGATTTTATCCATGGTTGACGACCTCCTTTTTGAAAATACCGAATTTACACAATATATAATTTCCGATCACGGTGATCACACTTACGGCCAGTTTCGCCGGAAATGCGGCTGTACCAAGGCGGCTGATGAGCAGCCACAGAAGTACGTTTTCTACGATAAGAGTTACAAAGCGCAGTGCCGTGAAGGAGGCAAGTTCAGCGGCGATATGTCTTTCAGAATGAAAGACCAGACGGCGGTTTAGAATATACGCGGTGAGTACGGCGCCTGCCCATGCCGCGCTGTTAGCGGCAAGATATGGGATATGCATTGCGAGAAATCCTGCGTACAGGAGATAGTTGACCCCTGTGGTCGCGACTCCGCTGATCAGATAAGTAATAAGTTCCCGTTTTATTTTCATAGATAATTCCTCCCTGTATTGTGCTGGCATATTTTTATTATTCAATGCCGGATAATGGTCCGGTTGGACATACGTTCCGAGTGTGGCTTCCGACGTAAACAGTGCAGAAATATATACAGAAGATAAATACCATATCCTCCGCACGCAGCTGCGCTGACAGCGCATCCGGCAGTTTTTCCGGGCGGGGAGAAGCGGAATTCCACAGTGTGCTTTCCCTTCTCAAGATAAGTGCCGGCAAATGCCTCGTTTACCTTTATAAGTTTTGCTGCCTTTCCATCTATCAGTATCTCAAGCCCGTTTTGCAGAGGAATGGATGTGGCAAGATATCCGTTTCTCTGTGCGGTTACTGTACCGGAATCTGTCAGCGGAGTGTATTTTTTTGCTGTCAGCAGAGACTGGTCATAGAGATACCATCGGATATCGGACAGCTTGTAATGCCCTCTGGAAAAGGTGATCTCCAGACGGTCTACTCCGGACTCTGAATCCGTAGAAAACTGATAGTGGAACTGATTGTTCCCGTTAGGATACGGAGCAAACATACCGGACAGTTTGTTGCGTATATTGTTAATGTCAATAACTACGGCTTTTGTCGTCAGATTGCTGACATCAAACTGACAGAGCAGAATACTGCCGGGCTGCGGATTCTGTATGTTAAGAGTCAGTGTGCAGTCCTTTTTTGCAGTGATTTCCCATCCGCCGTCCGTATGGGTGAGGTCAAGTCCTTCCGGAAAGTCAGATACCTTGAGTTGAGGCTCATACGGGCGCATGTTTTCCTCCGGCGGATTTTCCTGTACGGTATTCTCCTGCCCGCAGAACGGCTCTGAGCTATCCCCGACAACGGTCTTCTGTGTGATGACGTCCAGTTTTTCCAGCGGCCCCAGTGTGTCGAACCATTCCTGCGGAACAACATCATCTGTAAAGTACACGGCCGGCAGGACGTCAGGATTCTCGACGAGAACATTTTCTCCGGACTGAAGAATTCTGCTGTATCCTGCGGGAATATCATCGGAAGTCGTTTCCAAATACCGGACGCCCAGCAGATGCAGCATGAACGGATTGTCTGAGGTCAGCAGTGCCACACGGTTGTTGATACGGATCGGAGTCATAAGCGTGTCATAGTACAATTCGGAATATTTCCCATTTGTGACGGAAGAATACATTGTACTGCGCAGCTGTGATGTATTCAGTTCGTTTCCGCTGATAAGAGGACTCAGCAGGCTGTCGAAATGGTAGAGTGGATTAAATCGCACCTGTTTTAGTTCATCAGCCGTAAAGCCCGGAGATACATCTGTTTTCTTTACCCAGTCCTCTGTACCTGCCGTGGCGAGATACATCCCGACCGGCGATATGATAAGAAGGATAACAGTCAGCCACCCTGCGGCAGTGCAGGACCATTTCGAAGCACCCCGCCGGATGACCGTGTGACTGTATTTTTTTCGTGGTTTTGCTATCAGGCACAGGCAGAACAGGATACTAAGTTCCAGTATGATCCACGGGAACTGTACCTGGCTGAACCAGAGCAGACTTACCGGGAGCATAATGGCAAACGGCCATAGCGGAACAACGTTTTCCCCCTGTTCCCGATCTGCCCGGGCGGGACTGTGCATTTCCAGAAAACGTACACAGTGCAGGATGACCAGAGGCATGAAGGGGATCAGAATCTTCGGCCGTGCGTACAGTGTGCCGTTTAAAAGGTAGGAAAAGATACCGAACATTCCGAACAGTATAAAGAGGATGCTGTCTGCCCGGAGCGTTCTGATCATAAGTCCTGCCAGTACAGCATAAAAACAGACCAGGGTAAGTCCCATCCCATATTCGTTAAACAGGATATTGTTGAAGACCGGATTAGGGCCAAACAGTTCCAGCAGCTGCAGTAATCCCGTGCCTGTGCCGCTCCGCCTGTTCTCCAGCAGGACAAGAGCCGTGGGGAGGAGGAGAGCCGCCGCCATTGCCGCGGAAAGAAACACTGAGGGAATATATCGCTTCACAAATGATCCCTTCCAGAATGCTTTGCCTTCTGTGCGGTACCAGTACCATCCGACTGCGGCAAAAGCAGAGATGGAGAAGTAAAAGCTGGAGAGGCAGATGAGCAGGAGGCAGAGCGGAAGCCATTTAAAATATTTTTTCCTGATACACAGGAAAGCAGACAGCAGAAACGGCAGATAATTCACAAACATGATCTGACGGTGCATATGGAACAGGCATCCGGCTGTCATAAAGAGGATGCTCCCCAGCCATGAGATAAGCGGAGACGTCTGTTCTGTTCTCAGCCAGACATACATAACAAGAACAGAGCCGAGATATACGGCAAGCATGTACCCGATTACAATATTTACCATAGGTATCTGTGGAAATACGCAGCCGATCAGGATATCTGCTCTTAAGAAACCATAGTAGGCAAACTGATATCCGTTGGAGCCGCCGCCCAGATTTATCCATGACGGCAGCAGAGTGTGCTGCTCAAGACATGTATTACGTATCGTTTCCGCCAGAGTGACATGCTGGCTCAGCCAGTCGGTATTTGATCCGTATACATATCCGTCCGGAATGACCGCAATGGTCAGTATTATAAAGATCAGGATGAGGGAAACGGGGTAAAACCATTTCTTCATCATTGCATTCCCCCTTTCAATAAACACAGCTTAATATACCTTTCTTAAAAAATGCCGGAACTGAATCTAAAGAATTCTTAAGAAACCCTTCAGAGAAGATAAAATCGTGTATAATCAGACATGGCAGCGGAACTGCTCTGACGAAAGACTGCCGGACAGGCATGACAACGACTTTAAACAGGAGGACATCCAAATGGAAATACGTTCGGAACAGCCGGAAAATAAAGCGTCGAGAGTACTGATCGTAGATGACAATCCTGAGATTCGGGAGATTATTCATATATTGCTCGGCGGCGAGGGATATGACATAGAAGAGGCGAAAAATGGAAACGAGGCAATCTTAAAGACAAAGGAAAATGCATTTGATCTTATTATATTGGATATTATGATGCCCGGTATGGATGGATATCATATATGTATGGAGATACGAAAGGAGAGTAACGCACCGATTCTGTTTCTCAGTGCGAAGACGCAGGAGGGAGATAAGATGCTCGGCTTTTCGAGCGGAGGAGATGATTATCTTGCAAAGCCTTTTTCCTACAATGAACTGGTAAGCCGTGCAAAAGCTCTGATCCGGCGGTATCAGGTTTATAAAGGAAAGCAGGAAAGGCGGCAGATACCGGCAGACGGACAGGAGGCTTCTTCGGGCAAGAATACCCTCCGGCTGCACGATCTGGAGATTGATGAAATGTCGGAGACGGTCACACGCAATGGAAACCAGGTTGATCTGACAGACACAGAATATGAAGTCCTGCACCTTCTTGTGAAGAACCGCCGCCAGATATTCTCAGCGGAGCGTCTCTATGAGGCTGTCTGGCAGGAACCGTACTATTACGGAGCAAATAATACGGTCATGGTCCATATCCGGAATCTGCGCAGAAAGATAGAGAAAGATCCGAAGAATCCGGAATTGATCAAGACAGTGTGGGGAAGGGGGTACCGCTGTGACTAAAGGAGTAAAACATGGAAAATCCAGAGTAAAGAAGGCTGCCATGGCTGCCACAGAAAAGATCGGGAGCTGGAAGATACGCACGAAAATGATTCTCCTGCTCTTTGTGATGGCGGCCATAAGCATTTCCCTTTTCGCCTTTTTGTGGAGACATCAGGCGGATGCGGCCGATCTGCTGGAGCGGGCTGGGATCGTCACATGGTTTGATTCCGGCGAATTTTTGGAAAAAGCGGAAACAGCAGCAAAATATTATAATGTTCCAGAATCAGAGGATGACGAAGAAGGGAAAAAAGCATTTGAGCCGTTTCTTGATCTGTTGGTGGATGACTATACAGGCGTTTCCATATACGGGCTCGATGACGGGCTTTACCGTTACGGGCGGACACCGAAGATTCTGAACCATTTTATATTCGGATCGATACTGGCTTCCAGCCAGTCTATTCTCGGAGAGCAGTACGGCGATATTCCCGTGAAATTTGCAAATGGTACTTATGACATGATTTACTACTCTTACTACAGGAGCAAGTTTACTTATCCGTACGTTATTGCAAGTATTATCCTGTGCGTGGCTGTATTCCTGTCAGGAATCCTTATTTTTATTGGCAGAATGATGAAACGGGTGTCTGCCGTAAAAGATTCGATCGTCCGCATGTCTGTGGGAGATCTGAGTTCCCCTGTGCCGCCCTGCGGAGCGGATGAGATCGGTATTGTGTCGAAGGAACTCGACACGCTGAGGCAGACTCTGCAGGAGAATATCCGGCGGGAGAGTGAAAGCAGGCAGGCGAATCAGGATCTGATAACAGCCATGTCTCACGATCTCAGGACTCCGCTTACTGTGCTCAACGGCTATCTGGAAGTACTGAAATTAAAGCGTGCTGATCCGGGCGCGCGGGAGAAATATGTGGATCGCTGTCTTGAAAAAGCAGCAGATATAAAGGCGCTTACAGACCGCATGTTTGAATATGCCCTTGTATATGAAGAAAATGAGACCGCAGACCTTAAGCCTCTTCCGATATCTGACCTGGCCGAATGTCTTCGGGAAAACTGTGAGTTTATACGGATTGCCGGATTTACTGTGGAAGAAAAGTTTGAGTATGGAGCGGAAAGTGAGATGTACGGGGATAAGGTTATGCTCAAGAGGATATTCAGCAATCTTTTTTCCAATATATTAAAATATGGTGATAAAAAGGGTGAAGTGACTGTACAGATATGTCCGGAATGCGGCAGGCTAAAAATTCTGATCACTAATCTGATCAAAAAAGATGCGGCTGATACCGAGAGTAATCAGATCGGACTGCGCAGCGTCAGGAAAATGGTGGAAATGCATCAGGGGGAATTGTATACATTTGTGGAAACAAATATATATATAGTTGGTATTGTGTTCGATATGATCCATAAATATAGTGGATAGCATGTATGGAAACATCAAGAACAAAACGAAATTATCAGAAAATTCAAACAAAATAAATAGAATAATAAATTTATTTTAAATAAAATAAATAAAATGTATTGACAAATATGCGGCCGGATGGTATTATATAACCATCCAAAAGAGATAAGACAAAACAACATCTCAAAAGGATATTTAACTAAGAGAATAGCAGTTTAGTTATTCGATTAGATTAAAAATACAGGGCAGCAGGAGGTAAGACCCATGGACAGTATAGTTTCAGTTAATCATCAATATGTCAGTGGTACGGCAAATGAAAGTTCCTGTGATGTAAGAGACCTTTGCTGGAGAGAAGATTAATAATCCGGAAATATTACAATGAGAAGAGAATGATCGGAGAGTACGGAATCCGGATGAAAATCAAAGAAGATTTAACATTTGCAGACGTATTGGATATAGATACCACATATAGCAGGATTTCGAAAGATGTGTAAAGAAACATTGAGTAGAATACTATTTTATAGTAAAGGACACATAGTTATAGAAGTAATAATTCAGTAGGTTTTAAGAGTGTCGGGAAAGATATTGTTAGAAGCGAACGATTATAGGAAGAATAACCTGGATAGTCCTTTAAAAAATATATAATAGTACCGGAGTTCAGAACGAAAGTGAGAGAGATAAGGATACTGCTATGAACCTCAATTTGTTATTGAAGGAGGGAAGGTTTAATAAGCTGGTCTTAATAAATCGACCGAAAATCGAATAACAGATGGCAGAGGTCTCACAGGAACGAAATCTACATATTTCCTCCGATTTATATATATTAAAATGATAAAATTAAATAAGCTGTAAAATGCATCGTCGATGTCAATCGAGGATGCATTTTTTTGACATAATGCACCTCATATGATAAACTATTGAAAGAATATTGCCTCTTGGCAAACAGATGCAGATCGATAAAATATTATTTTCGATGAGGTGAATGCAGTGGATAAGTATGAATATAAGCAAAAGACAGAGCAGATGCTCGAACTTATGGAAAACGGCGCATATCGGGAAGCGGCAGAAATCGCGGACGAGATAGACTGGAAGCGGGTTCGTAATGCAGGCATGCTGACAAATGTCAGTGATATTTACGAAAAGAATAAAGAATACGAGAAAAGCTATAATGTTCTGAATCTTGCTTACCACCGTGCCGAGGGAAGCCGGAAGATCATCAGTAAACTGTGTACGTTAGCATTGAAAACGGGAAAACTTAATGAAGCAATCGATTATTATGATGATTTTATGCAGATTGCCCCTAAAGACCCTAATCAGTATATTTTAAAATATCAGATACTTCGTGCACAAGGCTCACCTGTCGAGCAGCAGATTGAAGCTTTGGAAGAGTACAAAAAGTCTGAGTATATTGAGGAATGGGCATACGAACTGGCAAAACTTTACCAGGAAGCAGGGATGACAGCGGAATGTCTGGAAGAATGCGATGACTTGATCCTGTGGTTCAGCGAGGGTAAATACGTTTATAAGGCAATGGAATTAAAAATGCAGTATAAACCACTTACGCCGTCACAGCAGGAAAAATATGATAAACGCTTTGAAAAGGTCTCAGCGGAGACGGAAGAGATGCCTGATATAGCGACTTATGTCGGGAAGGCGGAGAAAGAGGAGTCTGACAAACAGGAGACGCCGGTAGAAACAGTAGAAGCAGCGGATTCAGACATTGAAGAAGATAATAAAGAAGCTTCACACAATGTAGAAGAAATGGGAAAAGAGGAAACGCCGGCAGAGGACGGCAGCTCCGATAATAGTGGAGCGGAAAACAAAGAACCTCAGAGGAAAAAGAAGATAGGAAATACAATGCCGCTGGATGAGGCGCTCAGACAGCTGCTCCACCCGGAAAATAAGGAAAAGACGCAATTAGAAAAAGCCAATGAAATAGAAGAGGAGCCTCCGCTTGATGATCTTGAGCAGGCAATCGATGAGATTGAAGCGGTCGCAGACGTCGATATGGTAAAACAGATTAAGGAAAAGAAGAAAAAAATGGCATCGTCAGCCGGTGAGATGACAGAAATCATACCTGATGATGATCAGATCGACGGACAGATGAATCTGGAAGAGATACTGAATGACTGGGAAGGCCAGCCGGAGAGCGTTACGGAAGATGCAGACTCTGATGAATGGATCGAGTTTGATGAGGGAGAAGAACTGACGGATTTGGATGCCGAAGAAATTATCGACGAAGACGGCGCAGAGGAGCTGGAAGAGTCTGTCGAGGAACTGCCAGCAGAGGAGGCGGAAGAGAGCGCCGAGGAACTGCCAGCAGAGGAAGCGGAAGAGAGCGACAAAGAAATTCCGGAAGAAGAAGCGGAAGAGAGCGACGAAGAAATTCCAGAAGAACAAGCGGAAGAGAGCGACGGGGAAGTACCAGAAGAAGCAGAGGAGAACTCCGAGGA
>ERZ1643247.2785-NODE-2785-length-13216-cov-17.978877_pt1 | contig 13216 bp, 17 predicted proteins | sample MGYA00579264_ERZ1643247 | MGnify/ENA primary metagenome ERZ1643247 (study PRJEB29033, sample SAMEA4952262) | chicken gut metagenome | biome: Broiler Chicken; feature: Gastrointestinal Tract; material: Caecum | place: Ireland | collected 2018 | study: Broiler... | reverse complement strand
CTTTCATTAAATATGGTCTCATTATAAGGCAATTTGGTGTAAAAGAAAAGAGCGGCTTAGTTTGCCGCTTCTTTTGCAAATAGCATGTTGATTCCACCAATGAAGATGAATACTGCGCAAAGAATAATTAAAATCTGATCGCCTGAATGATCGAGCATGATCCCAGCAACTACGGAGCTGATTGGACCACCAATTGAAGTACTAGTGCGAATCGTGGTTAGCACACGTCCTAAATATGCATCTTCCGTAGTAATCTGAATCATTGATTCTGACAGAATATTTTGAAAACTAGTTAGAAAACCAAACAAGGCGATGAGCACACTTAATGCAAGCCAATTAGACAGGAAGAAGATCATCATTAATAAAGGAATGGTACTAAGCATCCAAGTGTAGGAGATCGTTTTAACTGTAGGAGTTAGCTTGCCCGAGATGAGTGCTCCTAAGAGAAAGCCACCGACAAAGCAAAGATAGAATGTACTATAAAGTCCAGCAGAGCCAAGCTTATCGGCTAGTTTAGGTAAGAGAATAATTAACGCTGGTGAAACGAAGGAATAGCAGATACATGACCAAAAGTAGTATTTAAGAAACCTATTTTGGCGAATATACTTTAAGCCGCTGAACACTTTTGCGCGATAATTGTTAGTTTCATTATCGGTATCTTTTGCTTGAGGCTTCGTCGATGGAATTTTTCTTAAAGCAACGTACAGGAAGAAGACACTAATCAGACTTAAACAGCTACAAACTAGCATCGATTGTCCAGCGATTAAAAGACTCAATAAAACACCTGAAAGAGCAGTACCAGCGATGTTCACGACTTGATCAATCATGCTCAACTTTGAAATTAAGTTGTTTAAATCCTTTTTAGACGGAACACTTTCCTTAAGGATCGCACGATCCGCGGGGGCTAAAGAATTCATCACATATGGAAAGAACAGCTGAAATTAAAATCGTTAGTACTATGTCATGACTCAGCCAGAACATTACTGCCGTTAAAAGAAATAGCAAAATAGTTTGAACTAGCAGAGATGTTTGACTGGTTCTCTTGAAGGAATGCTTATCAATAATTGGACCGTAAAAATTGATAAGGCAGCGGTAATTGAGAAAATCGCGTTAGTCAAGCCGACTAAAGATGATTTGCCGGTTTGGGTTTGCAGCCACCAGATGATGATCATGCCAAAGAGAGAATTGGATAAAAGCATGGTGGCTCGAGATAATAGGTAAATTTTCTTTTCTAACATTCACAACAACTCCAATTAGATATATGTATTGCGGTTAGTATGCCATAATTTTTATTATATTAAGAAAAAGTTAAAAAAGGTAAAACTCTTACTCGTAAATGTAAGTGTTGAAACTTTCATTCTTTTTATAATTAAACTTATCAAGTAATTCACTAGCCGCCCAATCGGTATCGTCGGCTTCAAAAAATGTAGTGGAATATTTTTTGAAGATTTTAATTAACAAACTATCTATAAAAGATGAACAGTTTGTAGGATCAACCGAGCATAAATAAGCGATTTCATTATTTTCTGTAAAAGCAACATTGTTGAGTCGCCCCTGTTTATCCAAACTATAATATCCAGTTTTTGTCGGAACTTCAGTAATGAATTCATTCTTACTAGCGGTAAGAGGTGAGACTAATTCATGAGTAGTTTTGTAATATTTATAGAGAAAATCGCAACATTTTGAATAAATAGGATCAGTAGCGATAAAAGGCACAACTTTAAAATTGGTTCTTAAGGGATGCTTTAAGTCAGTAGCACTAACTTCAGCCTCAAAGCAATATCTTTTACATTTGAAACCATTTTTTAGCATAAAATCTACGAGTTTAGTGTGGCTAGATTCAATCATGACTTGTAGTGGCTTTTGTTCTTGCTTCCTAATTTCTAGAAATGGTGAAGTGGTTGGAATTTTAATTAAGTTAAACTTCAAGTATATACAAGAGTCATGAAAAGGATTGCGGTAAGTAGAAATGGTACCTAAAGATTGATTGTTTTCAAATAGTTCATATGTTTGAGGATTAATTTTTCTAAGTTTCATTTTCGCATCCACCGTAAATGTATAAAAGTAAAAAAAGCCACTGTTGCGGCTTTTCTTTATTTCTCCGAAGGTCTAAGTAAACAAATGATGTTGATTATATTGCCTAGCACCCAAACTGCAAAAAGCGTTAAAGAGATAGTTAATGCGATTTGTGAATTGGCAGAGTTAGTGTTTTTCAAGTAGGTAGATATAATCATTGAAATAATGCTTGCTCCAATAGTCACATAATCTAAGATTGAAAAAGTTTGATATGCTGCGACAACTTTTACTTGATGATCTTCAGCAGATTCTGGCTCGTCTTTTGATGGTTTTAGCAATGCTTTTAAATAAGCAATAGTGCAGATAAAGCAAATTAGAGCACAAATTAGTGCGACAAACATAACTTTTTGATCACCATTATTGAAGGCCATCCACGCTGTCGCAGCACAAAATGAACCAACTAGTAAAGTTAAAACTATCAGAAGTAGCTGAATAAACTTAGTTGTTTTTCTCATCTCGATTTCCTCATTTCAACAATTTAGCATGTTGCTTAAAATTATATATGATAGAATTAAAAAAACAATCTATTTCTTATAATAAATTAATGAAAGAGGTGCATTTGGTTTTGACAGAAGTCATGATTAGAAAATATAAAGCAGAAGACTTTGATGAACTTGCTAAAGTCATGGATGAAGGACGAATGCAGGAACTTGAAGCAGAAGGGATGGAACAAGTTTTTATTTCGTTAAAAGATGCACCATATCTCAAGTATTTTTTGTCCTGTGATATTTACGTTGCTGAAAAAGATGAGCAAGTAGTTGGATTTGTCGGTCTTGGACGACGCCGTTTAGATTTCTTGTATGTTTTGCCAGGGATGCAGGGAAAAGGCATTGGTTCCGCATTGATGAAGACCGCTCTGGCGAAGCTGCCGCGACCAGTAAGATTAGCCGTGTTTGCTGATAATGAACGCGCCAAGAATTTGTATCAGAAATTTGGCTTTAAGGTAACCGAAACAAGGACTGAGAAATGGTCTGATGAATTTCCAATCGTTTTTTCTGAGGACACGATGGAATTGGAATAATTAAGATGAATACAATTGTAAAAAATATTTTTAAAGCAGTAGGAATTTGGTGCACTTGCATTATGCTGTACTTTGTTTTTTCATTGTGGACGCACGTGCGATTACATACTATTGAGCTAATTTTTGGTATAAAAATGAACTTGATGGTAAATAATGGAGTCTCGTTGACGATAACCAATAATTCCTGGTTCTGGCTACTAAGTTTAGTTATTTGGATTGCAATTTATGTAATGGTTAAAGCATTTTTTACTAAAGGAGAAGAGAATGAAAGACGTTAAAAATAGATTAGCTCCTGACTCTACTTGGCAGAAGATGTTTCAAGCAGCCAAAAAAGTACAGGGCTTCCATGAAATATCCGATCATATGGAAGCCGGTGGTGTGGCCGCTGCAGTATTGTCAGAATCGGGAAAGATTTATACCGGAGTGTGTGTTGACACAGCCTGTACTTTAGGCGTATGCGCTGAAAGAAATGCGCTTTTTAATATGATTACTAATGGTGAAACTAAAATCTCACGTGTATTGGCGCTTATGTCTGATGGTAAAAATGGTGCGCCATGTGGTGCCTGCCGCGAATTCATGGTTCAGATGATGGAAAAAGATTATCAAAATGTTGAAGTGATGATGGACTATGAGAGCAATAAAGTAATGACATTAGGTGAGTTAACCCCAGAATGGTGGTTATGATTTGGAGGAATAAAGATGAATGAGAAACCTTTTATTTTAGGATTTGACAGTAACGAGCATGCAGTTCTTGAGCCTAATCACGATAAATTACCTTTTAAATTTCATGAAAAATTAGTGTATGCATTTGTACCAAAGGAAGATATCGATAGCTTCTTAAAACAAGTGCCGCATAAAATTTTAGGTAGCTTTGATTCTGTTTCTTTTCAACCAGATATCTATGAAATTGAAATAAATAATGAAAAATTAACACTATGTCAGGCACCACTGGGAGCTCCGGCTGCAACTCAATTATTAGATTGGCTAATTGCGTATGGAGTAAAACAAGTATTAGCTTTTGGCAATGCGGGGGCATTAATCGATTTACCAGAGAATGAGATGTTTTTACCAGTCAGGGCTATTAGAGGAGAAGGGACTTCTTTTTACTACCAAGAGCCAGGACAATTCATTGATATGAAGTCTGATTACCTTAATGAGATCGAAAAAATAATTACAGACATGAAATTAGACTGCGATGAAATAACTACTTGGACGACTGATGGTTTCTTTAGAGAAACTCCTGATAGAGTTAAGCAATTTCGAGAACTAGGTGCTGCGACAGTTGAAATGGAGTGCGCCGGAATGGCGGCCTGTGCCCAATTTAGAAATGTCGATTTTGCGCAAATTTTGTTTACTGCGGATACGCTTGCAGATATTGAAAATTATGATGAACGTGATTGGGGTAGCGATTCTCACAGTGCTGGATTGAAGATTTGTTCACAGATTTTAAGTAGGGTGTAGCTAAAGAGAATCTAACTACTTTGAACTATGCTCCAGGTTCAGATGCTCAAGGTATCGCAATTAGAACTTCTGTTGCCAAAAAATATGGCATCAAGACTATATCTGATTTACAAAAGAAGGCTGATAAGATTCGTTTTGCATCCCAAGGTGAATTCGACAAGCGTGAAGATGGGATCCCTAGTCTTGAAAAGACCTACGGCAAGTTTAACTTTAAGAGTGAAAAGATTTATGATCCTAGCTTAAAATATAAGGTTTTAGCACGTGGTGATGGCGATATTACTCCTGCTTCAACTACAGAAGGCCAGCTTGCTACTAAAGATTTCTTTGCGTTGAAGGATGATAAAAACTTCTGGCCAGCATATAATTTAGTGCCTTTAGTTCGTGAAAAGACTTTGAAAGATAATCCTGGAATCAAGAGAATTTTGAATAAAATCGATGCTAAGCTTACTACTAAGGAATTGACTTTATTAAATAAGAAAGTTGATGTTGATGGCAAGTCTTATCAAGCTGTTGCCAGAGAATGGCTTAAAAATAATTATTAAGAAAAAAGTTTATGATGATGAAGTTAAAATTCCCATTCTTACACAAAATGATGGAGAATATATAGTAGTCAAAGTTAAAAATACAGAAGATGGTATGGAAAAGGGACTTACTGAAATTAGAAAGTATGCCGAGACTAATAATTTACAATTAGGTGATGATCTATGGCAATTTAATATTGGCATTAATATTGAACGCTTAGGTTTAACCAAAGACAGCATTTTAGCGTATATTGTGAAAGGATAACAGAGAATGAGAAAAGAAGTACCCGCATTAGATGATAAATTGACTAAAGAAGAATTTTTGCGAATAATTGTCGATAGTTTTCAGACCGTCATTTTTGCAACAGTCGATGATCAAGGGCATCCTCGCAGTAATGCGGCTGATATTGAATTAGTTGATAAACAAAATCGTTTAATCTTTTCGACTATTGTAAATGGTGCATTCTATAATAGATTAAAAAAGCATCCCTTTATTTCAATTACTGGCTTAAAAGGAACAGAAACAATGAATTCAGTAGCTGTAACTGTCAATGGTAAAGTAGAGGAAGTTGATGATTCATACATGGATCAAATCTATCAAGCACATCCTGAAATGGTCGAGATTGATTCGGCTGATTCAAGATCAAGTAGAAGTACATTGCGTCCCTTTGCGATTACGCCGATTGATGGTTCAGTTTACGATTTAAGGCAAAAACCGGTTTTTCAGAAGCATTTTAATTTTTAAAAAACATTATTAAATAGAAAGGAACAATATGGCATTACCAAGTCAAATTGAAGTTAGAGGAGCAAAAGTTCACAACTTAAAGAATATTGATGTCAATATTCCACTCCATAAATTCGTCGCTATTTCAGGCTTATCTGGTTCTGGAAAGTCATCCCTAGCCATGGGAATTCTTTATGAAGAAGGATCGCGTCGTTATCTTGATGCGCTTTCTACATATATGCGGCGAAGAATCAAGCAAGGTGCGCAGGCTGATGTAACTTCAGTTAAGCATATCCCTTCAGCGCTGGCTTTACGTCAGCGCCCCAGCGTTCCAAATGAAAGAGCAACCGTTGGTACAACAACTGAGACCTTTAATGTTTTGCGTTTGATTTTTTCACGGCTTGGTTCGCCTGTTTGTCCCAACGGTCATAGAGTCGCACCGAGTCTAGCAATTGCCGAAGCAATGTCCAAGCCTGGCGAAGAAATGGGACGGATTACCTGCCAAACCTGTGGTGTTAAGTTTTATGTTCCAAGTGCAGAAGAGTTCGCCTTCAATTCAGATGGAGCATGTACTGAATGCGGCGGTACAGGGAAGGTGCGTCAACTTGATGAAAATAAGTTGATTGCTGATGAAAATCTGTCCATCGAAGACGGCGCGGTTGCTTCGTGGTCATTGCCAGGACGTAATTTTATGCCAAGCGTTGCCCAGCATGCAGGAGTGCGCATTAATGTTCCATTTAAGGATTTAACTAAAAAAGAAAAAGACTTTGTCTTGAACGGTCCAGAAAAGAAATACAAGATGGACTTCTTATCCGGTACTGGTCGAGTTTTTCACGACTTCAATGCTCTTTATGAAAATGCGCACCAGGCAGTCCTGCGTTCAGCAAAGAGTAGCAAGAGTGAACGAGCACAAAAAAGAATTGCGGAATTCTTTACTTATTCAACTTGTCCAGTCTGTCATGGTACTAGACTTCGTCCTGAGCTACTTAAGCAGTTGGTTAATGGTAAAAATATTGATGAAGTCGAACATATGCAATTGGGTGACTTGCCAGCTTGGAGTAAGGAAGTTTTAGCTAAGTTACCAGAAGAAATGCATCAGATGGCTTCTTCATTGATTAAAGAATTCATCAATAATTTGCAGCCGCTACTTGATTTAGGGTTGGACTACTTAGCCATGGCACGTGCCGGAAATACGCTTTCAACTGGTGAGTTACAGAGAATCCAATTGGCTCGGACTCTGAGAACAGAAACCACCGGTGTTCTTTATGTATTAGACGAACCTTCTATCGGTCTTCATCCGGCTAATGTCGATGGTTTGATTAAAGTTTTACGTAAACTTGTTGCACAAGGCAATTCATTGGTCGTAGTTGATCACAATGTCGACATTATTAAGGCAGCCGATGAGATTATCGAAATCGGACCAGGATCTGGTGACCAGGGTGGGCAAATTTTAGCTCAAGGGACACCGCAAGAACTTGAAAACAATAAAAAGTCTTTGATTGCTCCATACTTAAATGGAACAGCTGATTTAATGGCAAGAAAAACGACTGATAAGATTAACCCTGATCAAATCAAATTTGAAGTGGAGCATTATTTCAACTTGCATGATATTAAAGCAGGAATTCCGATTAATCAAATTACTGCAGTAACTGGCTTTTCTGGAGCGGGTAAGACCAGTTTGATTTTAGATTCTTTAGTTCCGGCTATTGAGGCACAAGCTAAGGGTGAAAAGTTACCGAAACAAATTAAGAAATTCGTTTCACCTGTCCATAATGTAGTTAGTGTTGATGCGACACCGATTGGCAAGAGTACCCGTTCAACGGTTGCTACTTATACTTCAATCATGGATAATTTGCGTAAGCTTTTTGCTCGTCAGCCGTTAGCAAAAGAAAAGCATTACACGCCAAGTTACTTCTCCTATAACAATAAAGAAGGTGCATGTCCTACTTGTGGTGGAACTGGAATTGTTACATTAGATATTCAATTTTTACCAGATATGCAGCAGACATGTCCAACTTGTCATGGTGAACGTTACAATCCGAGAATTCAGCAAGTTAAGTGTCATGAGATGTCGATTGTTGATATGCTTAATTTGGATATTAATGAAGCCTTGCCTGTGTTTAAAAAGGTACCAAAGATCGAACGTGAATTAAAGTTACTCAAAGAAGTAGGGTTGGATTACCTGCATTTAGGTGAAAGTACACCAACCTTATCTGGTGGTGAAGCCCAGAGGTTGAAGCTAGTAACTCACTTGAGTCATAAGCAAGATGATACTTTATTTGTCTTCGATGAACCAACGATCGGTTTGCATCCCTTAGATGTGAAGGTTTTGGTAACCGTGATGCAAAAATTGCTTGATCAAGGTGCAACCATTATCACGATCACACATGATTTGAATTTGATTGTAAACAGTGATTATATTTTGGATCTTGGACCACGCGGCGGTAAAGCTGGTGGTAGAATCGTGGCTGAAGGGATGCCGCGAGAATTGGTTAAGAATCCTGACAGTTTGACTACACAGTATTTAGCTGATTATTGGAAACAATTTGAATAGATAAAAAAACGAGTCTTTTTTGGGACTCGCTTTTGTGTAGAGAGAATGGGTTTACTGTTTTTCTTCTTTAGCACATTCCATAATTAATGGTGCATTTCTTTTAAGGATTTCTATGTTGTTCTTTGTTTCTGAATAAGTAAAGTTATAATTATAAACTTCCTTATAGTCAGGAAGAGTGTAGCGGGCTTCCTTGAAGCCATAATCGGTTGGTTTTTCAAAATGTACATAAATTTTAATACCGTCTTTTTGGGATGGATCGGGAATTATTTGAGAATACGTAATTGATAATTCGCCTGGAAATTCAGCGTATGGATATAACATAAAAATCACTCCTCATGGATCTTTATTATTGTAGCAAAGAAATTGTCTGTATAGTAAATAGCTGATTATTGGAAAGAATTTGAATGGAAAATTAAAAACGTGTCCTTTGCAGACTCGTTTTTGTGTATGATTGGTTATAATATATATAACATTGATGGAGGACAAATAGAAATGAAAGCTTTAAAAATTAGTAGTGTAATTTGGCTTATTTTATTCATACTTTTGGCAATTTTCATTATGATGCGACACGTGGACGGTGCTGGCGTAGTTCAAACGATGCCAATTAAGTTGATAAATTTAGCAGTGCTGGCTGTATTTGCATTAATTGTTTTAGTTGGACATCTTATTTGGCTTTTGATTGTAAGAAAGAGACAAAATATTTAGTATAAAATTACTCATCAAAATGGACATAGAATTTTTAAAATTCTACGTCTGTTTTTCAATTGGTCTAGATAAAATTAAACGCTTAGTATTTAAAACTTCACAAGCAACATATGAGTAATATAAATAAAGTACGTTAATAATCCAATATCGATAATAAAGGCCAGTAACACAGCCCATTATTCTTGACTCTACTTCACAAAGATTAGACAATGAGACTGTATCTTGATATCGGATACATAAAATTGGTATAAAGCAAACAGAGTTTTTAAATGAGAGTGGAGAAAAAGAAAATGGATAAATTATTATATACAACTTACGATCAAGATAAAGTAAACGATTTACAAGAAATTTTAGGTGAATTAAATCTAGATATTGAAGTCATCGGATTATCTTCAATAGATTATGCGCCGCAAAAGTCGTATTCTGAGGAAACATTTTTGAATAATGCGAGAAATACGGCTCATCGCTTGGCTGAGTATACCAAGTTGCCAACATTATCTGAAAGTTCTGGACTAAGTGTTGATTATTTGTTCAATTCGTTAGGGATTTTACCTTATCATCATGATGGTCAAGATGATAAGGCAAGACTGCTTGGCTATTTAGGTGGAGTACCTAGTGAAAAAAGAACGGCCAGTTATTACACGACTTTTGCTTTCAGTTGGCCTGGTCAAGAAGATAATGATATTGTTAGCGCTGGTCGAATTAGCGGCGTGATTGCAAAATACTCTTTTTGCAATAGTACTTATGGTTATGATTCTTTATTCGTTGTTCCGAAGCTAGTTAAGACATTTGGCGAGATGAATATTGATGAAAGAAATCAAGTGTCACAGCGTAGAGTTGCATTAGATAGATTGCTCGCAGATTTACCAAGTTGGTGGCAAGCACAAAAGCAGGTAACTACTAGATAAAAATAAAGGATTAGATATTGAAAGGTGAGATGAAGATCTCGCTTTTTTGTTTATAAATAACCATTTACCGCCCTAAAACTACCACTTACCTGAAATGACTGGTATTAACGTCAAAAGAGCATATACTGGTAACAAAGTCAGGAGGGGATGCAAATGAAGGTTAAGTTCAATATTGATGAAAGTCTTCAGGAGGAAAAGGCAGAGTTTTGGTTAAAGAAAATGACTGATAAGATTAGTCGAATTACAAAAGAGTTGAATTCAAAACAGGATTTTCTTTGGTGCTTTAAAAATGGGGATGCTTTTCCAGTCAATTTTTCAAAAATTGCTTTAATTCAAGTCGAGGAGGAAAAAACTAAAATTTACACTGCGGACAATATTTACTTGTATAAGGCTCGTTTGTATCAGGTTAAAAATTTATTGCCGCATGAATTCATCGCCGTCTCGCGAGGTGCGATTATTAATTATCATCAATTAGATCACTTGCAAATATTGAACAATGGCAATATTGATGCAATTTTGACAAATAAGATAAGGGTACAAGTTTCTCGGCGTAGAATCAAAGATTTGAAAGAGAGGTTAGGGCTATGAAAACTTTTAAAAATATGGTTATAAGTGGGTTGGTAGGAATCGGAATTGGCATGATTTGGATGGCGGTTGATTTGGTGCTTTCGGTTAATGGACAAAGTATTGAAAATGCAAAGATGTTTGTATCAAGTTTTCTTTTTTGGCTGGTAGCTTCATTTTTGATTGGCGTATTTTTCTATCTTGCTAGTTGGATTTTTGATAAAGATCAATGGTCATTGAGAAAGCAGGTAGTGGTTAATTTTTTCGTTTGTTTTGCGGCGTGGTTGCTTTTAAATCTTTATCTTAATAATTGGCAGTTTTCTTGGACGTTGGTATTTAGTGCATTTGCTAGTTTTGTAATTATGTATGTTATTGCCTATGGGTTATATTTCTGGCATTTGTGGAAAGATGTTAAGAAAATCAATCAGAGATTGGGGAACAGTAAATAATGATAGTCTTTTATGTGGAGACAGCTAGTTATTTTCACTAAATATATAGCTAAATTGTCTGATCAATAGTATTATTAACTTAATCAAAATATAGAAGGAAATTATGCCATATGTTAAGCATTGTATTTTAGTCTAGAGGGGCTAATTTACATGTTCCCTCTAGAAAAAAGCTAAATTATCACAAAATTTTTCTTGAGGATGAACAATATAAATGAACAAATTAAATAATGATGAACTTGGTTTTGAACGTGTCAGAGAATTAGTCGCCCATTATGCGATTACTCCAGAAGCTAAACAAGTGTTGACGAGCATGAGGCTGAAAACTAGCTTAAATGCTGTAAACTTGCTTTTGAACGAGACAGGAGAAATGCTAGAAATATTAAAGCAAGGGCTGCACGTACCATTTGTTTCATCAGATTCAATCAATCCGCTATTTCAAAGGGTAAATAAGGGCTTAATTTTGAATGCTACAGAACTTGAAAGAATTGCTGATTTCATTCGTGTAAATCGCTTGCTCAAGCGTTTTTTGTTGCGACAAGAACACAGACCAATCTTGAATAGTTATGCAGGTGAAATTACAATTTTAGACAGTCTAGAAGAAAACATTTATCAAAAGATTGAACATGGTGGAGTTTCAAGTCATGCTGATAAAGATCTTGCTAGGTTGAGAATTCAAGTTAATAAGATCAATGAAGATATTAGAACCACTATGCAGCATTTTTTACAAAGTAAAAAGTATCAAATGATTTTACAGGAAAAGTTGATAGTCGAAAAAGATGGACATTATACTTTGCCGATCAAGGCAAGTTTTCGTCATGATTTTCCCGGAAAAAGGATTGATACTTCAAATCATGGAAATACCGTATATGTAGAGCCTAGTAAAGCAGCTAATTTGATCCAGCAAAAAGAGCAACTACAAGCCCAAATTTCTGCGATAGAATTGCAAATTTTAGGTATTTTGACGGCAAGCGTATTTGAAAAATTGCCTGAGATTGAACGAAATATGCAAGTTATCACAGATATTGATGTGATTCTTGCTCGTGCTAAGTATGCATTGGCAGTGGATGGAACACGCCCAGATGTAAATGCAGAAAATAAATTGAGTTTAGTAAAGATGCAACATCCCTTGCTCACTAATCCAGTTCCATTATCCGTAAAAATTGGTCAATCGCAGAGAGGATTAATTATTACGGGGCCTAATGCAGGCGGTAAAACCGTAACACTAAAGACGGTTGCGTTGAGTCTTTTGATGACAGAATTAGGATTATTTTTACCAGCTAAAAAATGCAATATTCCCATTTGTGATCATGTCTTTTCATTGATCGGTGATCAGCAAGATATCGACAATTCACTATCAACCTTTTCTGGTGAAATGGTTAAGATCAGTCAGATTATTGAGCGTGCACAAAAGCATAGTTTGATTGTTTTAGATGAATTAGGTAGTGGAACCGATCCAAATGAGGGATCAGCCTTGGCGATTGCTGTATTGCAAGAGCTGCAACTTAGGGGATGCATTGTTGTAGCAACGACTCATTATAGTACAATTAAGGACTTTTCAGTAAAGAATCCAGCATTCATGACAGCTTCGATGGATTTCGATTTAGGAAAATTGCAGCCTACTTATCGATTGATTATGAATCAAGCCGGTGAGAGTAGGGCGCTTTGGATTGCCAAACGTTCAGGAATGTCTGATCGTGTGTTGCACAGTGCTGCACATATATTGAAGACCGGTGAGTTGCCTGTAAAAGAGAGTTCCGTGACATTTAAACACGTGAAGAACGATTCTAAGAAACTTGATTTGCACAAGGGTGATATCGTTTTTGTCGGAAATTTAGATAAGGAAGCTATTTTTTATCAAAAGGCGAAAACAGCTGATAAGATTATTGTTTTTGTTGATCAGAAGTTTATTGAAGTTCCAGTTAAAAGAGTGGAGTTGCGTCGTAAAGCCCGAGATCTTTATCCAGTAGGGTATAATTTGGATTTATTATTTGTTAAAAATTGGCAAGAATATAAATTCAATAAAGATTTAGATCGTGGTTCTAAGAAAGCTTGGAAAAAGTTGAATAAGTAGGAAAATGCTCTGAGAGTGATGAAACTCTTAGAGCATTTTTGGGTAATCATCTTTCAATTTTGTATTCTTTATGTGCAAGAAATGGAATAAGATCATAATTTTTTTCGTCGTAAATTGCAATAATAACTTGAACACTTTTGTTTAGGCTGTTTGATAGATGCA
>ERZ1643247.2784-NODE-2784-length-13219-cov-23.687025_pt1 | contig 13219 bp, 11 predicted proteins | sample MGYA00579264_ERZ1643247 | MGnify/ENA primary metagenome ERZ1643247 (study PRJEB29033, sample SAMEA4952262) | chicken gut metagenome | biome: Broiler Chicken; feature: Gastrointestinal Tract; material: Caecum | place: Ireland | collected 2018 | study: Broiler... | reverse complement strand
TCGCGCGAGCATTGCGGCAATCCTTTTGCGCAGGTTGCCCGCCGCCCGCAATGCGGCGCTTTTCCGAGGGGCCCCGTACGCGGGGTTTCGGCAATATGTATCTCTTCCCACCACCAAACGGCACCCTTATGGGTGCCGTTTTTGGCGATGGGAAGAGGTAATTGAGAAACGCCGACCCGGTAGTTCGCGCGAGCATTGCGGCAATCCTTTTGCGCAAGTTGTCCCCCGCTGCCCGCAATGCGACCTTAGGCGGATTGCCCTTTCACCCAGCGTTATATACTTCTTACAGATGCAAAAAGCGTTGCAACTTTTGTTACAACGCTTTTTGCGGGTAAGCCCGTGCCAAACTGTCTTCAAAATATTTATGACACATGACCTCTATATACACAAAAAAGCAACCGCACTGCAAGCGGCTGCTTTTTTCTTACAAATCTTTTATAACCTTCAATGCAGCGGTTTTCCGCACTTGTCGCAAAACTTTCCGTTTTTCACTTTTTCTTTGCAGTTCGGACAAGTTACCAAAAGTTCGCCGCCGCAGTGACGGCAAAAAACTGCATTTTCATCGTTCGGATTGCCGCAATGCGGGCAAACATTTCCTTCGGAATCTTTCACCGCACCGGCTATCGCGCTGACGGCAGGAGCTATTTCCCGTCCGGTTTCATTGATCACGGGCACAGATTCATTTTTCATATAGCGGGTTATCTCTCTCCTGAACCCCGTAAGGCACAGCATTCCGCCTATACCGAGCATGGGAAGCCCCACGATCAGCCCCCAAAACAGAGCAGGCATTTCGCCCTTCGAGGTGGAAGAGATCATATCGACAAGCCCCATAACGGTAAATCCCAGCCCCGCAACGGCTACGATGATCCCGATGATTTTAAGCTTGCGTTTTGTTCGCTCGTGCTTTTTCTTTAACTCCTCTTGCTGCTCTTTATTCGGTTCGTTCATAAATCCCCCTCCTGAATATCTTACATTGATTATAAACGAAACGGGCCTCGATGTCAAAGAAATTAAAACAATGCACTTAAAAACTTTAATCCGCAATACAGAAAAGACCGCAGCCGTTCCGCTTTCAACCTTCACAAGCGTGGGCGCATATGCTGATAGCGTATGAATACGCAATTTTTTTCGGAGGAAAAAGCATAAATGGATCTGTTGCTTTTATATCAGAAAGTTCTGCATCTCTTCCTCCTCGAATTCCGATATTTTTCCAAATAAATGTTTTGTTTGTTCTGAGGAACAAACAAAAGGGCGCCCTTTTGTTTGATTGATACGGCTTTGCGGAAAACGCAAAAGCACGTTTTTCCCTTCCGGTTCGCATAAATTTTACTATCGAAACATGCGTTTGTCAATATCGATATTTTAACAAAAGTTTCTTTTTCTTAAAACGTTTATCAAAATAAAGTATCAATCGTTCAAAAACGATCAATGAAACTTTTTACCGATTTACGGTTTTTCTCCGTGCCCGCCCGAAAAAAGACAATAAAAAAAAGAAGGATCCCGTGAAGGATACCTCTCCTTTTTATTTATTAAATCTTTCAGCCGCCGTAAAACGGATAGGCGCGCCTGTCCTGTTCGGTGATCTTTCTGATCGGTCTGCACGGCACGCCCACCGCGACCACGCCCGAAGGGATCGGTTTTTTGACGACGCTTCCCGCGCCGATCACGGAGTTATCTCCGACGGACGCCCCCGCGAGGATCACCGAGCCGGCGCCGATCCATACGTTGTTGCCGATCGTGATGGGCTTTGCGATCTCCACGCCCTCCCGGCGCATTTCGGGATCGAGCGCGTGCTCCGCCGTGGTGAAGCAACAATTCGGGCCGATAAACACGTCGTTTCCGAAAATGACTTTCGCGCCGTCCTGTATCACCGTGTTGTGGTTGGCGTAAAAGCGCTCGCCCACCTCTATATTATAGCCGTAATCGCACCAGAAAGGAGGCATGACGGTGATCTCCTCCCCCATCTTTCCGAAAAGCTCTCCAAGGAGCGCGCGCTGTGCGGCGCGGTCGTTCGGGTGCAGGAGATTGTAGCGGTAGCATTTATCCTTGCCCTTCTCTATCTCCTTTTCATATGCAGGGTTATAGCTTCCCTTAAAAAAACAGCCCACAGGCACGATCGGTTTTTCAGTCATTCTCTTCTCCTTATCCGTTTTTTTCTATTATAGTGCGCGCAGGCAGATTTGTCAACGCGCGCCATAGCCTATACGCAAAAAAACGGCTTTCCATGCTTGACGGCTATACCGAAAAGGTGTTATACTGAATAAAAAAGCGGGGAAGCACCATGGACATATTGCAGATGAAATATTTTCTCGCGGTCGCGCGGGAAGAAAACATATCCAAAGCGGCGGAATACCTTTTCATCACCCAGCCCAGCCTGACGCGCCAGATACAAAACATGGAAAAGGAGATCGGGAGGCCCCTGTTCGTGCGGGGCGGCAGAAAGCTGACTCTGACGGAAACGGGCGTTCTCCTGCAAAAGCGCGCCGAGGAGATCGTATCTCTTTACGAAAAGACGGAGGCGGAACTGCTGCGCCCGCCCGAGGAAACGGGCGGCGACGTATTTATCGGCGGCGGGGAAACTTATGCGATGGAAATTATTGCGGACACGGCGAAGGAGGTGCAGGAAAAATATCCGGGCATACGCTTTCACCTGTTCAGCGGAGATATTTCAGATGTGTGCGAACGGCTGGACAAAGGACTGCTCGACTTCGGCCTGCTCATAGAGCCGGCGGATCTTTCCAAATACGAATACATACGCCTGCCCGTAACGGACGTTTGGGGCATACTCATGCGGAGGGAAGACCCCCTCGCCGCAAAGAGCGCGATCACGCGCGACGATCTGAAAGGCGTGCCCCTGCTCCACTCCCGCCACGCGCTCTCCCGCGGAAACGTGCTCGACTGGTTCGGAAAGAGCGCGGATCTGAATATCGTGGCGACATTCAATCTCTTATACAACGCCGCGCTGATGGCAAAGGCGGGCATGGGCGTGGTGCTGAGCATAGACAAGATCTACAACGTAACTGGCGAGAGCGAGCTATGCTTCCGCCCCCTGGCGCCGAGGCTCGAATCGCACCTTTCCCTCGTATGGAAAAAGTATCAGGTATTTTCGGGCGCGGCGCAGATCTTTTTGAAACATTTGCAGGAAAAACTGCAAACGTCCGGCGTATAAAAAACAAATAAGTACTGCGGGGCTCCCTTTCGCTGAAAGGGAGCCCCGGTTTTTATGATATTATTTTCGCATCATATTATTCGAACTGCGCGGCATAGATCCCCGCGTAAAAGCCGCCCTTTTGCAGGAGCTCTTCGTGCGTGCCGCGCTCCACGACGTCGCCTTCGCTGACCACGAGAATGAGATCGGCATTGCGCACGGTGGTGAGGCGATGCGCGATCACAAAGCTCGTTTTGCCGCGCATGAGCCGCGCCATCGCGTCGCGGATCAGAAGCTCGGTACGGGTGTCTACGTTGGAGGTCGCTTCGTCGAGAATGAGCAGCTTTGCGGGGGAAAGCATGGCGCGCGCGATGGTCATGAGCTGCTTCTGCCCCTTGGAGAGGCTGCTGCCGCCGTCCGTAAGGCGGGTATCGTACTTTTCGGGCAGGGATTCGATGAAATCGGCGATATGCGCCTCCCCTGCCGCGCGCTTTACCTCCTCGATGGTCGCGCCCTCTTTGCCGTAAGCGATGTTTTCGAACACGGTGCCCTCGAACAGCCAGGTGTCCTGCAATACCATGGTAAAAGCCGCGCGCAGGCTCTTGCGGGTATACGAACGTATATCCTTGCCGTCCAAAAGGATCCGCCCGGCCTGCGGGTCGTAAAAGCGCATCATGAGATTGACGAGGGTCGTTTTGCCCGCACCCGTCGGCCCGACGATGGCGACCGTCTGCCCGGGGCTTGCCGCAAAGGAAAGGTCTTTGATGACCGTTTTCCCCTCCTCGTACCCGAAGCGGACATGCTCGAAATCGACGCTGCCGCGCACATCGCGCAGCTCCTCCGCGTCGGGCGCGTCGGCGCCCTCGGAAGGGCTGTCGAGCAGGCGAAAAACTCGTTCCGCCGCCGCGAGAGCAGACTGGATCTCCCCGATAACGTTGGCAAATTCGTTCACGGGGCCGGAAAAACGGCGGGCGTACAGGAGAAAGGCGGAAATATCTCCCACGGAGATCTTGCCGTACAGATACAGAAAGCACCCCGCCACGCTGATGAGCACGGTGCCGAAATTGTTGACAAAGTTTACCGAAGGGCCGATCAGACTGGAAACATAGTCCGCACGGTAATAGGCGTTCGCCGCCTCCGTGTTCTTTTCCCCGAATTTTTTGCAGATCTCCTCCTCCCTGCCGTAGGCGCGGATCGTGGTCAGCCCGGAGAGCATCTCCTCGGAAAAACCGTTGAGCTCGGCAAGCTTTGCGGAGCGTTTGCGGAAGAGCGGGCGCATCGCCTTGCCGCGCGCAAAGGTGATGAGCACGGAAAACGGGATCGTAACGGCAAAAAAGCACAGCAGCAGCGGCGAAGTGGCGATCATGCCGACGAGCGCGCCTATCACGGTAACGACGCCCGTAGCCGCCTGCAAAATATCGTTGGAGAGGGAGGCATTGATGGTGGCGATGTCGTAAGAGATGCGGTTGATGAGATCGCCCGCCGCGAGCCTGTCGAGATCGCCCACGGGCAGGGAAAGCATCTTATCGAACACGTCCTGCCGCATTTCCCGCACGATGTTCTGGCTCAGACGGATCATGAGCACGGAAAGAATATACGAGAACGCGGAAGAAACGATGTAAAATATCGCCATGAGAACGCAATAAAAGCCGACCGCGGAAAAATCGACGCCCGTTTTCAGATCGATCGCGTCGATCGCCTTGCCGGAAAGGGAGGGCCCGAGCAGGGCGAACAGGTTGCTCGCCAGCATGAGCGCGAAGGCGGCGAGCACTCTCCCCCTGAATCTCAGATAGTAGCGGAACACGCGGCCGATGACCGCTTTTTTGCTTCCGGTAGGCCTGTCGCCCCCGATGCCACGTTCATTCATCGGCACGGCATTCACCCCCTTTCGATACTTCCGATACCTCTTCCCCGTGCTGAGAAGCGTAGATGGCGCGGTATTCCGCGCACGTTTGCATGAGCTCGGCGTCCGTGCCGAAACCGACCGCCCTCCCGCCGTCCAGCACGAGAATGCTGTCGGCAAAGCGCACCGAGCTGATGCGCTGGGCGATCATGATGACAGTGGTGCCGCGCAGATCGCCCAAGAGCGTTTTGCGAAGCTCGGCGTCCGTCTTGTAATCGAGCGCGCTGGACGAATCGTCGAGCACGAGTATCTCCGGAGAGGCCGCCAAAGCGCGCGCGATGAGCAGGCGCTGCTTCTGCCCGCCGCTGAAATTGGAGCCCCTGGCGGTAAGCGCGCTTTCGTAACCGCCGTGCGAGCCGATGAACTGATCGGCTCGGGCGTACGCCGCCGCGCGGCGCACGTCTTCCTCGGGAACGCCGCGCTCGAAGTCGATATTCTCCCGCACGCTCGAAGCCATTAAAAAATCGTTCTGGAATACGACCCCGAACTTTTCGCGCAGCGCCTTGGGGTCATAGCTCTTTACGTTCTCCCCGCCGACATAAACGGCGCCTTCGCTCGCGTCGTAAAAGCGCATGAGAAGGGCCACGAGGGAGCTTTTTCCGCTGCCCGTGGCGCCGATGACGCCGAGCGAGCCGCCCTTTTTCAGGGAAAAGGAAACGTTTTGCAGCGCGGGCGCACCGCCGTAGGAAAGTGAAACGCCGTCGAAGCGGATATAGGCGCCGCTCCGATCCTTCGGGCAAGGTTCCGGCAACAATTCCTTGGGGAGGGCGAGCACCGTTTCGATGCGCTTTGCGGACGCCGCGCCCCGCGAAAAGTCGACGAAAATACGGCTGATGGAAATGACCGCGTTCAGAATAACGGTGAAAAAGGAGGTAAACGCTACGATGCCGCCGATCTCCACCCTGCCCGCGGCGACGCGGTAGGCGCCGAAAAAGATGACGGCCGTCATGCCCAGATTGAGCAGCGCGTTCAGGACGGGGTTCGAAACGCCCGTGGTCACGTTCGCGCTCGTTTCGTTGCGGACGATGCGCTCGTTTACCGAACAAAACGCCGCGCTCTCGTGTTCCGCTCTGGAAAGCGCCTTTATGACGCGTATGCCCGTGTGATCGTCGCGCACTTTGCGCACCATGTCGTCTACCGAGTTGTGCAGGCGTGTGTAAAGCTGAATGCCCTTTTTGGCGACGAACAGCACGATGAGGAGCACAAACGGCACCAACAAGAGCAGAATGAGAGCGAGGGCGGGATCGATGGTAAAGGTGAGCGCGACTCCGCCGACGAGCAGAATGGGCGCGCGTATGCCCATGCGCTGCATCATGCCGATCATGTTATGTACGTTGTAGGTATCCGTGGAAAGGCGGGAAACGAGCGAGGGCACGGTAACTTCGTCCGTCTGGCGGGCGGATAGGGAGAGCGTTTTTTCAAAGAGGTCGGCGCGCAGCCGCTCGGTGGTATCCCGCGCGACGCGCGAGGCGAGGCGGTTTGCCGCCACGTTCCCCGCCCAAGCCGCCACCGCAACCAGGAGCATGCCTGCGCTCCACAGAGACAGCGCAAGCGCGCTGCGCGTGGGGGCTACGTCGTCGATCATGTGCGCCATGATCAGGGGCAAAAAGAGTTCGGCGACGGTGCCGACCACTTTCAGAGACATGCCCGCGGCGATACGCAGTTTTGACGGGGCAAGGTAAGAAAAGACTTTTTTCACCTTTCCCCTCCCCTGCGCACCGACGCCGCACGCTTGGCGTTTTCTGCAAGGCGCTCCAAATATACGCCGATCGCGGCGCGCTCTTCCTCTGAAAAGCCCTCCAAAAGCCTTTCCCGCCACTGCGCGTGCACGGCGCGTATTTTATCGAGCACGGCGACCGCCTTCTGCGTGGGATACACGAGCAGGTTCCGCCTGTCCGCGGGATCGGGGCGGCGCTCCACGAAGCCCTTTTCTTCCAGAGAGCTCACCTGCCGCGCCACGTTGCTCTTGTGCACGTACATGATCTTCGACAGCTGCTCCTGCGTGACGCCCGGGTGCGCGCAGATATCTACGATATAGGAATCCTGATAACTGCCGATGCCCAGCGCTTCGTATTCTTCCGTGCGGTACAGGTTGGCGCAGCGCCAGACCTCCCCCACATTCCGCATGATCCTTGCCATAGTTTTTTCTCCCTGCCGTTCTTATGTTGCGCACGCAACTGTTGCGTGCGCAACTATATGATAAAACAAACGCCGCGCTTTGTCAACAAAAACGCGGCGTTTTACAGATAATTTTTATTTACATTTACGCTTGACCTTTTCCCGATAATTTTTATTTATTGCTCTGAAAACGCCAGTTGCTCATACAGGGAAACGAGGCTTGCCGCCGTCTGAGAGTAGCTGCGCGTACCGCCCGCAACGCCGTTCGCCTTTAAGAAAATATCGTTGAAAAAGGAAGACACGGCGTCGATCGCGCCCTCGTATCTGGCGTAATGGGCGTTCGCGTTGCGGTATTCGCGCTTCACTTCCTCAGACAGGCTGTCGTATAAAACTTCGTATTCTTCCTGCGGAAGAGAGTTGAGCAGGCTTGCGACGGCGCGCATCAGTCCGCTGTAATTCAGATAGGCGTCGTCCGCACGGATACACAGCACATACGCCGCGACGTTCGCTTCCCCCTCCTGAGAGACGCCCTTGGCGTGCGCGATCTCGTGCGCCATCGTAACGGGCAGCTCGTACGGGGGTATGTTCACGTTTACGTTCGCCTCCGCATAAAAGGGGAAATAAATGCCCGTGATGCCGAGATAGCTCATCGGCACGGAGAGCGCCACCTCCTTTGCGCGCACTTCAAACTCCGCAAAATAGCCTGTTTGCAGCTTTCCGTATTCCTCGTTGATGCGCGCGGAGAGTTCGGAAAAGGTGCTCGTCGGGATCACGTTCCCCTCCTCGTCGCGTTCGAGCTGTTCGGAGGCGCGGTTGAGCCGCTCCACGTAAAATTCCGCCGCCGCATACAGCTTTTCCCGCGTGATCTCCGTATCGGAAAGCCCGAGCGCGGGAAGAACGGAGCCGCGGCAGTACAGGGGCGCATACAAGACGCCGAACGCGAGGAGCACGCAGAGCGCGGCGAGCGCGAGGCGGTACAGCCAGAGCGAAAGCCGTTTCCATTGCCTTTTGCACAGGAGAAACACGAGCCCGACGGCGAGCGCGACCCCGCCGACGATCAGAAGAACGGCCGTAAGCTCGTAAAACGAAAACGGGATATAATTTGTGATGAGGTTCAGGCAGCCGCTCAGAAACCGCGTAACGCCCCGCGCGAAAAAATATTCGGCGAGCGCGGGGATCTCGCCGAGCGCCAGAACGAGCGCGGAGACGAGAGCCAGCGGGACCAGTACGCGCAAGCGGCGCTTTTTTTTACTGCCGAGAAGTTCCATGCTCCCATTATAACACGAAAAATGCCCGCCGCGATACAAAACGCGAAAAATTTACAAACTTTTCACGTTTTTTCGCGGCGGGCAACGGCATTATCCGCGCGCTCTGCGGGCGCGCCTGTGATCAGAGGCTTTCCTTAAAGATCGCGCGTATCTCCTCTTTGTCCAGTACCTTATAACCGCCCGTCATGACGAGCGTGGCGTTCACCAGATCGTCGAGCATGCCCTCGGTCGCGCCGAGATCGGAAATATTCATCACCAAGCCGAGCGAACGCATCCACGCTTCCATCGCGGCGAGCCCCTCTTCGGCGACGGCTTCCGCGGTCTTTCCTTCGGGCGACACGTTCCACACGTTCACGGCGAAGCGCCTGAACTTTTCGAGCCCGTACCGCATGATATGGCGATAGTAAGGCATGGAAACGGCGGAAAGCGTCATGCCGTGGGTCGCGTCGGTAACGGCGCCGACCGCCTGCCCGAGCATATGCACCTCCCAGTCGGTATCCTTGCCCTTTGCAACGAGCGTATTCAGCGCCCAGGTAGCCGTCCACATGATGTTGCTGCGCGCCTCGTAATTTTCAGGTTCGCGCACGGCGACGAGCGAGCTGTGCACGAGCGAACGCATCAGACCTTCCATGATATAGTCGGAAGTGTTGTCGTCCGTGCCGGAAAAATATTGCTCCATGATGTGAGACATGATGTCGTAAAAGCCGGAAACCATCTGGTATTTGGGCAGCGTGTAAGTGAATTCCGGGTTCAGAACGGAAAAGCGCGGGAAAATTTTTTCGTCCGCAAAAACATGCCCGATCTTGAGCTTTGCCTTGCGATTGGTGATGACGGAGCCGCCGTTCATTTCACTGCCCGTGCCGACCATCGTGAGCACGCAGCCGACGGGCAGAGTTTCGCAGGTCGGTTCCTCGAAACGGATAAAATATTTTTCCCACGGGTCTTCGTCGCAATGAACGGAAACGGAGACCGCCTTCGCATAGTCGCAGACGGAGCCGCCGCCCACGGCGAGGATCAGATCCGCCTTTGCCGCCCGCGCGCGCTCTACGCCCTCGTACAGCTTTTCCACCGTGGGGTTCGGCATGACGCCCGCGTCTTCGAAGATGTTTTTACCGTTCGCCTTTAAGATCGCGACGACTTTATCGTAAACGCCGTTCTTTTTTATAGACCCGCCGCCGTATACGAGAAGCACGTTTTTGCCGTATTTGGGAAGCTCACGGTTCAGCCCGTCCATCGCGTTTTTGCCGAAATACAGTTTGGTGGGATTGCAGTAAGTAAAATCTCCTAACATCGCAGTTCTCCTTTTTCCGATCCGGCGCGTTCGCGCGCCTTTCGTTTTCGGCTTTATTATAATAGGGAAAGCGCCGCGATGTCAAATACTTATATCGCATACCCGGCAATGCTTTTCAGCTATAACAAAACCCAAAAAGAGAGGGAGCGCGCTCCCTCTCTTTTTTCCCTTTTCGGTTTATTCCTCTTCGATCGCCGCGGGCGACATGTTCGCCTCGCGGATACGGCGCATGCTCTCTTCGGAGAATTTTGCGCGCCTTGCGTATGTAAACAGCCCGTTCTGCTCCTGCTCCACGTCGTAGAGCTGCGTATAGCAAAAACCGGAGAGCTCTTTGCGGCCGAGAAGGTATTTTACCATATCCGTATAGCGGTCTATGAACGCCTTTTCGTCTTGCACGGCGTCGTAACCCCACGCCTGCTGCGCGTCGATACAGTCGCCCCCTTCCGCCTTGCTGCCGCCGAAAGACACCCCGCCGAATTCGCTCAGGTTGAGCGGTTCGCCGTTGTACGAGATCCCCTCGCCCGGCTGATACATGCAATAAAAATCGGGCTCGCCGCGCTCGGCCGTTTCCATGCGCCGCTTCACGTCGGCGAGGTCTCCGTAGCAATGGAAGTCGGCAACGTCCGTCTTATGTCCGTGCAAGCCGCCGCTCACGTCTACGCACGGGCGCGAAGGATCGAGGATCTTCGTGAACTCATACACGGCGTCTACGAAGCGCACGTCGCGCACGATGGTCGGGTCGTCGAGGTCGCGCCACGTTTCGTTGAGCGGGCACCACGTAACGACGGAGGGACAGTTGAAATCGCGCTCGACCGCCTCTCTCCACTCGTCGATGAACGCGCCGAGCGCGGAAAGGTCGCCGTAATGCACGCCCCAGCCGGGGAATTCTCCCCAGACCATGAAGCCGAGCTTATCCGCGAGAAAAAGATACTTCGGATCGAACACCTTTTGATGCAGGCGCACGCCGTTGAAGCCGAGCGCAAGCGCCCTGCGTATATCTCCCTCGAACTCGGTATCGCCCGCAGTATATATGCCGTTCGGATAATAGCCCTGATCGAGCGCCAGCCGCTGAAAGACGGATTTTCCGTTCAAGAGAAATTTTTTGCCCTCATAACGGACGTCGCGCAGCCCGAAATAGGTATACGCTTCGTCTCCGCCGAAACGCGCGCGCACCGCATACAATCTGCCGCAGCCGAGCTCCCAAAGATGCTTTTCGGAAAGGCTGAGCGTTATTTTTTTTCTGCTTTCGATCTCGCCTTTAAATTTCGCTACGGAATTTTCTCCGTAAAAGATCTCTATTTCCGCCTCGCCCTTGCCTGCGACGCCCGCGTCGATCTCGACAGAGCACGCCGCCGCATTCGGCACGATGCGCAGAAAGCGCACATACTGCGCGGGCGTGGCTTCCAGCCATACGCTCTGCCATATTCCCGTTACGCGCGTATAAAAACAGCCGAAAGACTCCCTGCGGGCAGACTGCTTCCCGCTCGGGAAATTTTCCCGCACGTCGTCGTGCACGCGCACTTCGAGCAGGTTCTCACCTTCCTTTACCGCCGCCGAGATCTCCGCCCCGAAGGGGGTATACCCGCCCGCATGCGAACCGACGAACGCACCGTTCACATATACTTCCGCACGGCGATCCACCGCGCCGAAACGCAACACCAGGCGCTCGCCTCGCAGATAATCGGGCACGGTAAAGCGCTTGCGGTACTTGCAATCAAAAATGAAATCGGTATACCCTACGCCCGATTCCGCCGACTCGGGGCAAAACGGCACGCAGATACTGCGCCACGCGCCCCCGTTCAATGAAATTTCCCATTCGCCGTCAAGCAGCAAAAATTTTTCGCGTGCGAATTGCGGCGCAGGATACGCCTCGCACAGCCGCAGATAATTCATAAATTCCTCCCGTATTCCGTGCGCACAGCCGTGCGCGTCGGCGCGGCATGCCGAAACACGCCCGCCGTGTTTATTGTATTGTTTTCTGGGGAAAAAGTAAAGCGTTTTTTTGCGCACGAATACAATACATCCTTTTTCCCCGAATTTCCCGAAGGACACGGCGGAGATAGCCGAAACGGCAATGCTATGCCGATCGTTCAACAGAGGTTTTACTTTATGAATGTAATAAGCCCGTCTACCGGCTTGAAACCGTTTTTCAAATAAAACTGTTCAGACGGAAAACCTCTTTCGGTACTCAATATAATTGCATTCATCTGTTCCTTACGGATCTCGTCTTCGATCAATTTCAAAAAACAGCTCCCTACCCCTTTCCCTTGTAAGTCTGTTCTGACACAAAATTGATCGATATAATACTCCGCTCCGTTGATCCACGGCTTTTTCATTCCTATGCTCAAAGCAATTATTCCGCCTTGCCCTTTCAGTACATAACCGACAAAATAATTGTTTGCCATATGGTTTCGAAAAAAACGAGATACCTGTCCTCTGGACTCGTATGTATCATTCCACGGAGCTTTTGTAAACACGTCTATATACAAATCGACGCACTCTTCTATATGCTCCCGTGACATTTTCATTATTTCCATCTGCTCAGCTCGCTTTTATTTTATAAATTATTTTTTTGCCTGTCTTTGGGAAGATCGCAAAGGCGGGGCGATATCTTCTGAAATATACAAATGAGCGGAAGATAAAAACCTTCCGATCGTTTATGGGGTTAATGAATAAAAATGCTGCCGCAAACCGAGCAGAAAAGTCGCAGATTGCGTCCTTTCAAATGCGAGGGTGAGGGAGTTTACTAAAAATGTAAATGACCAAAGCCCGAAATATGAAGAAAGGACGCAGGATGCGCCCTTGTCCTCAGTTTGGTGCCCCGCGTGAAAACAAAGTTGAACTTTCGAGTTCCGCAAGGCTTATTGTTTCTTCCTTACCGTTGGCGTTGTATATAATTTTTAAGTGGTCGTCGTAAAGGTAAATTGCGTTGATAAATGTATCTATTATCTTGCGCTTACCTTCCTGCGTGGTTATGTCTATCTTGCGGAAGTTGGATAGCGCCATTTTAAAATGGTCTTGCGAGAAAATCGGAGATTTAAGCTGTTCTTTGGCAATCACATCGCTTATCTCACGCTTCTGCTTCTCCAGCCCGTCAAGTCGTTTCAATAGCGTTTCCGTTGCGTAGCCCTTCTGCACGGCATTGACGATATTTTCTATCTCTTTTTCCTTTTGTTTCAACTGCTCCTGCAACTTCGGGAGAATAGTACTCTCTGTGTACTGCAACTCGTACAGCTTTGCCGAAAGCCTTTCAATAATGTCATCGTCTTTTAGGAATTCCATAGTCTTATAGACAATGAAATCTTCCAGCTTGGTCTTGCTGACAGGCTTCTTTTCGCATTGGTGCTTCTTCTGCCGCACACAGGCATAATAGCGATAGACAACGCCTTTTGTACCGCTTGTTCCTGCCTGCGCAACCATCATTGCGCCGCATCTCCCACAGAAAAGTTTTGTGGTAAGCAGATAATCCTCATCTGCTGTATGTCTTGCCG
>ERZ1643247.2783-NODE-2783-length-13220-cov-20.850589_pt1 | contig 13220 bp, 12 predicted proteins | sample MGYA00579264_ERZ1643247 | MGnify/ENA primary metagenome ERZ1643247 (study PRJEB29033, sample SAMEA4952262) | chicken gut metagenome | biome: Broiler Chicken; feature: Gastrointestinal Tract; material: Caecum | place: Ireland | collected 2018 | study: Broiler... | reverse complement strand
GTCTGTCTGTCTGTCTGTCTGTCTGTCTGTCTGTCTGTCTGTCTGTCTGTCTGTCTGTAAAGATTGTAATCGGTCTTGGATTGAATGTCAACAGTTTTTCACGATAATATTCATATTGTTTTTGCCTTGCTTCAATCTCTGCCGGAAGCCCGATTCCAAGGTCAGAACATATTGTGTCAAAGTTGTCTAAAACATTCACAATTCTTTCTTGAATTTCAAGTGGCGGAATTGGAAATAATAAGTTTTTAAATTTACTCATATCCACAATAGGAATACCACCGCTATAATTTACGACTTCAAAACATTTTTTATCTATAATATAAAAGTAATAAAATACAAATTTAGGCAATAGCGTTTTTATAAAACTGTTTTTAATAGTTAAATTTGTGAATTGTTGATTACATAAATGCGCCACCTTAATTAAGGCATGCTCTCCAATTGTTGCCGTAGTTGCAACTATTATAGAGTCTTTTTTAAATAACCCAGATTTTTTTACACCTTTTTCAGTTATATGCTGTTTTGCATCTTCTAGAATTTGCCCATTCGTTCTTATATCTTCCAACCTAAACCATGGAATAGTTCCATTATCCCAGTATTCAGGATTTGCTTTTGAAGGAGTGTACCCCCCTTTTATATCAAATATTTCTTCTAAAGTTTTCCATTCAATTTTTGGTTCTTCAAAGGTGAGGAGTTTGTCACGGTAAAATTCGTACTGCTTTCTGCGGGCTTGAAGCTCCGCTGAAACCTCCGCTGAAAGCTCCGCGAAATTGTCGAGTATCTCAACAATTTCGCGTTGGACTTCCATCGGAGGTACAGGGACTTCTAAATCTTCCACTACACTTTTATCAATGGTTGGGACTCCCCCAACTCTTTTTTGTGAAGCAAAATAATCTTCAAATCCTACAATATAATAATAAAGAAACTTATCGTCGATTTCTTTTGAATGTCCTAACCAGAAACTACCATCAGAACACCAAAACTCCTTGTTAATAAATTTTACCCCACCTATGCCCCCAGTATTTACAACTATTGTTGTATTTTTTGGAGCATTATACTCATTATAAAATCCTAAAGGGGTGTCTTTGCTTCCATGATAAACCTCATATAAGCCATCTACTATCAACTGACTTTTGGTTAATCTACTACCACGATTGAGCCCTACAGTTTCTTTGATTTTCTTATACTCCACACCATCGGGACATAATTTTTCAATTAATTCTTCAATTTTACTCATTATTGCCTCCTTCAATATCAGCAATAATTTCATCAATCTTTTTTCTTAAAATTTCTTCTTTGGCAACAATTTCTTTGATTTGTTGATTCAAAACTTTAATATCAATTTTTTCTCTTGTGTCTTCTTTTTCAACATAAGTGGAGACTGAAAGATTGTAATCGTTTTTTGCAATCTCTTCACTTGGCACAAGTCTTGAAACATATTCTTTGTCTTTTCTTTCAATAAAAGTGTTTAAAATATGTTCAATGTTTTCATCACTCAATTTATTATTATTTGTCACCTTAACAAATTCTTTTGATGCATCAATAAACAAAATTGAATTGTCTTTTTTAGACTTTTTCATCACCATAATGCAAGTAGCAATTGATGTGCCATAAAACAGATTGTCAGGTAGTTGAATTATACAATCAATAAAGTTGTTATCAACCAAATATTGTCTTATCTTTTTCTCTGCTCCGCCACGATAAAAAATACCAGGGAAGCAAACGATTGCCACTGTTCCGTTTGTTGCAAGCCAAGAAAGTGAATGCATAATAAAAGCCATATCCGCTTTTGATTTTGGCGCCAATACACCTGCTGGGGAAAATCTTATATCATTTATTAACAATGGATTATCATCTCCCGCCCATTTTATTGAGTAAGGAGGATTTGAAACAATCGCCTCGAAAGGTTCATCATCCCAATGCTGTGGAGCAATCAACGTGTCTTCGCAAGCAATATTAAACTTATCGAAATCAATATCATGTAAAAACATATTAATACGGCAAAGGTTATAAGTTGTCAAATTTATCTCTTGGCCAAAGAAACCTTGACGCACTTTATCCTTCCCTAAAATTTTCGCGAATTTCAAAAGAAGAGAACCAGAGCCACAAGCTGGATCGTAAACTTTGTTTACTTCAGTTTTTCCTACAACAGTCAATTTTGCAAGGAGTTCAGATACTTCTTGTGGAGTAAAGAACTCTCCACCAGATTTTCCTGCATTAGAAGCATACATACTCATTAAATATTCATAAGCATCACCAAATGCATCAATAGTATTGTCTTGGTAATTGCCAAGTTTCATATCACCAACACCATCAAGAAGTTTGACAAGCTTGTCATTGCGTTTGTCAACAGTTGCACCAAGTTTATTACTATTTACATCAATATCAGCAAACAACCCATCTAAATCTCTTTCACTCTCTGTTCCCTTTGCTGAAGATTCAATTGCTCTGAATACTTGCTCAAGCGTTTCATTTAAATCTTTGTTTCTTCGAGCAACTTTTCTTACATTGCAAAAAAGCTGACTAGGTAAAATAAAGAAGCCCTTTGTGTTTACCATATCTTCTCTAATTTCTTCAGCTTGAACGTCAGGGATTAATGCATAATCAAATTCATGATTCCCAGCCTCATGTTCCCCTGCGTTTATGTAGTTGGTTAAGTTCTCAGAAATAAACCTATAAAACATAAAACCCAAAACATACTGTTTGAAGTCCCATCCATCAACACTTCCACGCAAGTCATCTGCAATCTTCCAGATAGATTTGTGTAATTCTTCTCTTTCTTGTTCTTTCTTTAAATTTGACATACTTTACTCCTTACATTACTATACATTAATTTTATACTCTTTTACAAAATAATCAAAAGCATTTTTTATAATTTCAATCTGTTCATTTGTTAAATACTCCGTTTCTAATGTATCATACCTTTCATGACTATTCATATTTATTAACTTATTTAATTTATCTTTTTCATTAAAATTTTTAAACATATCCTGCCAATTATCAAACCCTAAAATAATAGACATTTTTTCTAAAACACTTCGAAACATATTATAATGGTATTTCTTTATTGTATTTTTTAATATTGCTCTTTTTAATTCCTTTAAAATTTGTAAATGGTATATCAATGGATGTTTTAAATTTATATTTTCAACAACAAATTGTTCATCCTGCTTTAATAGAAAATAAAAATTATATTTGTTTCGGTTGTTCTTCATTGTGTTATACAAAATATTATAGAATAAAATATGATGCGTTGTAATTAAAAATTTCACATTTATTTGCCTTTCATTTGTAAATTTTATAAGATTTAAAATTTGCATTGATAATGTATAAACTTTATAATCATCTAGTGAAGAAATTGGATCATCAATAATGATGTACTTAAGATTATTAAAATCACTCAAAGATCTGTCTTCTTCTTTATCATTTAAGATATAAATAACATTTCTTAATGCAACAAAATATACAGACCATTTAAATAGCGTTTCTTCCCCTTTAGAAATTTTAATTTGTTTCTTTTGCTTATCTTCATCAATGATTTCAAATTTAATCTCACCAGCGTCGAAATCTATAATTGTTTCTATCCTTTTATCGTTAAATTCATTAAATGTTGTCTCTATATCTTTCTCTAACCCTTCGCTTTTAATAAAATTTAGAAGCCATGTATTTTTAATAAATGATATTATCTTCAAATCGTTATCCCATGAAAAGTAATCTTCAACAATCGCATTATAACTTATTGATTCTATTATGTCATCATTTTCATATTGCATTGATAGTCTTGTTTTTCCAGTAGCATTAAACGCATAAAGCAAAATATGTTTATTTTCTTTTACATATATGTTATCAATATGTTTACAAACATCTTCAAACTTGTCAAATTTATTTACCACAAATTCCTCTTTTATATCTTCTATTTCTTTTTCGTATAAAATGTAGCTCTAGCAGAACCATGTTTTTCAATTTCACCAGCATCAATTAATATTTTTAAATTCTTCTCTATTGTCTTAACACTAATATTTGGACAAAGTTTAACAACGTCATATTTTGTGAATTTTCCTACAATGCCAGTAATTGACTTTCTAACCATATCAAGTGAACTCGTTTTAATATTTACAATATCTATTCTTTCTTCAAAATCTCTATATGCTGAAACGATAATACCCAGCAAATACTTTATAAATTCAGTTGGATTATCTTTACCTTCAAGCCAACCCGTTTGAGATTTTGCAAGTGCATCATAATATGAATTTTTATCTTGTGCAATTTTTGACTCTAACGAAATATATTTACCTACCAAATATCCACATTTGTACAAAAGCAAAGTTGTGAGAAGCCTAGACATTCTTCCATTTCCATCAAGAAACGGATGAATACAAAGAAAATCATGGATAAACACAGGAATTAAAATTAGTGAATCAATTTTATTTTCTGCAATCGCCTTATTAAACTGCTTACAAATTTCATCTATTGCTTTTGGAGTCTCATAAGATGCAAGTGGTGTAAACAGTGTATATGAGTTTCCATTTCCATCAATCGCACTTATATAATTTTGCACACTTTTAAATTTTCCACCAATCTCCAAACCGGTTCTTTCAAAAAGTATTTTGTGCAACTGAAGTATATAATTTGAAGTTAAAGGGATGTACTCATAATTTTCGTGAATAACATTTAGCACGTCTCTATATCCCGCAATTTCTTCTTCATCTCTGTTTTTTGGTGCCGTTTTTTCAGTTAAAAGTAGTTTTAATCTTGCGTCAGTCGTTCTTATACCTTCAATAGCATTTGATGCTTCTGTACTTTGAATTTTTGCAACTTCAACAAGTTTATCCAATTCTTTTGGCTTCTGTGCAAGAAAAAACTCTTGTTTTCCCTTAGCCTCATGGATTCTCCCCAGCAAAAAAATAATATCAGAGTCCAATTGCAAAAATTCTAATTTAGAATAATCAAATACTCTCATATCTCCTACCCTCTTATATTATCTCCTATATTTTATCTAATCGTAGGAAATAAGTCAACTAAATAGATGATAAAAAATATTGAAAAAATACAAAAATGGGATCCTGGCGTGTGCTTGTCTTGATACAAGTGGCGTCGCTAAAGCTCCGCCAGATAAAACTCGACACATCACTTTAACTGGAAATTTATCTATAAGATTTTCTATTGCCTCTTCCTTCTGCCTTCTAGGAGAATCAGGAAAACAATGAGAAAGTTTAATAATTTCAAGTTCGCGAGTCACCTATTTTAATTTTCGTTCTAATTTTTTTATATCTTCATAAGTATATAATTTATTATTTTTTCCAACCCTCACCTTATAAAGTTTTATCCACTCATATAAAGAAGATTTAGAGATTGAATACATAGAGCATAGTTCTTTGCAACCAACCCTATGTTCATATTCATTCACAATTTTTAGCTTGAAATCTTTTGTATACTTTTTCATATTATCTCCTATGAAAATTATAACAATTAATTGAAATTTCAATCAAAATGTTTTATAATGTTTATATGAAATGGTCCGATGAAAATTTTGAAATTAGAAAATTAATCGCTGCTATTAGCAGTCAAGAGAATAATGATGAAAAAACTAAATATTTTTCATATAATTCTTATTGGCTGAATGATTTTAGCATGATTTATGTTGATATGCAAAATGGCATAGATAACACTGTTTATCTAAATAAATTTGCAAATTTAAATTATGAACTAAATTCATTATATTCATCTAACAAATTATTATGTTTTAATAATCAAGTTTTGGCCAACTGTTTATTATATCAACCAACAATTATAAAATATCAAGTTTGTATTTCTTTCGATTTAAACATTGTCAGTCAATTAAGATATTTAAACAATAAAATCAATTCTGATGAGGTTTTAAAAAATGTAGAGGACATCTGCAAATCTCAAGAATGTTCTTTTGACATTATGCCATACATTATAGAAAATTACTGTAAAGACATAAATAATTTAGGAATCAACAAAGAAACTTTTGAAGATATTAAAAACTTTGAAACTATGTTTCCGTTTAAAAATTATAAAGAAGAAACTAATCCTATAAGTTTAGAAGAAAGAATAAAAAAATTAACTTCTTTTTATCAAAGCAAAAAATTTAAAACGACTTCTCTGTATTTGTATAAAGAAATTTATGAAGTAGAGTATACTTATCTTCTTGCAATAGTATTTATATACTTAAAATACATAAAATTATCTTCAAATCATAAGCTGGAAAAATTTTATGAATTTTGTAATAACTATATAAAAGCGTTTCATCCCTGTTCATGTAATTTGGCTAAATTATTTTATGAAAACAACGCATTAAAATTTTTCAGACATATACAAAAGAACAATAAAAATATTATTCAAGATATTAAAAATATGGCTTGGGATTTATTTCATTTAAGATTTATGGAAAAATCATTGGGATTTTCTCATACCGATCCAGAAATTATAATGATTCCTATTTTTATAAGCAAAGATAAGGGATTAAATGAAATAAGAAAAGCTTATCAAGTTAACTGTGTATTTAAAAATTTAAAAACTAGACAATGTTTTTTTAATTATGCTATAAACCCAATAACTAAAAATACAGAAAAGTATTTTACTAACATTGACTTAATGCGTAAAAGAATGGAAACTGATCATAACTTTAAAAAACTATCAAAAAATATTGAAGGTATGATATTGTCAGAAATACAATCGCAAAATCAAAATTAGGAAATCAAAAATAAGACTTCGTGGACACCTGCACCAGACAAGAATAAAACGAACCTTGAAACTGAGAAATCATCTCACCCAAAGTTCGTTTTATTTTTTAATAATAATTGGCCTGGAATAAAAATTTTAACTTAAAAATATTTTCCCTTAATTAATCCAACTTTGGCAGTAAAAATATTTTATTATCATTCCATAACAAATAGTCGCTATAAGTATGTTCTATCTTTTTATTAAACTTTTTCCCAGAAATTTCTTCCACCACAAATACCATTTTCTTATTAAGAATTCTTTCGTCTTTTTTTGCAAGATATTTTATAGCATTAATTAATTCATTAAATTTTATTATAACAGAAAATGTTTCTCCGATATCCAAAATCTTTGGCTTTTGAAACAATACATCATTTTCAATACCTGACAAAGCATATTCACATTTTTCCCTAAATATATATTATTTATAGTAACCTTAATATTACTAGCATTAAATATTAAAAACTCAACATACTCAGTGTGATAACAATTTTCTTGAATTTTGCCATAATTATTATTATATGCAATATGTATTTTCTTTTTAAATTGAAGTTTCGATTGCCAAAGCGCCACATAAACTGCAAGAAAAGTAGCAACATCACTTAACACTGAAATCGCTATTTCCCATTTTTCAAATTCAGTCATAATGCCTCCTAAATTTTTAAATCCTATTATTTTCTTTTAAATTTATTTTGTATCTTATATTTTTCGCTTGTTGCAATTATTTGTTTTATATCTTCCAATAAATTTTTTGACATATTGCCAAGAGTTTCTCTTAAAGACAGTAAAACACTTTGTAGTTCTGATTCAGTTTTCTTATCTTTCATACATTCTTCAGAAATTGATTTTAGTTCGCTTAATTTTTCTAAAATTACATTAATTTTAGCAATAATTTCTTTATTGAATAAATATTTATTTATATCTAAATAATTGTAATCATTGGTTATCTGTTGAAAAGCCAAAACAGGCTTACCTTCACCCAAAAAAGATAATACAATTTGTATAAGTGGTGTTTTGTTGCCTTGTGGAAAAACTAATTGTGAATTCTTTGCATTTTTCATCATTTCAAAATCTGCCAACATCTTATATTATCGCATAAATTCACATAGAAAATTATAGAATTCAATTCTAAGACCTAGTAGAGCCACATTATCCGATTTTATTGCTTGTCTAATAGAAACAAAAATTGCAATAATTGCAACTATCAACGCTAAAACGGCTATAATTATATTTGCTAGTTCCACAATCTCACTCCTTAAAAAGGTATATTTGCTACATAAAAATTTTAATGTAAATCTATTATTTTAAATTGAATACATATAGAAGTTATCTAAAGAATTTAATATTTATACAAATCTTTCCGTAAATTTTTTAAATAATTCATATTGTCATCATCGCAAATTTGCGATAAATTTAAAGTTCCGTAAAGTAGATTTTTGTGGTTTGAAAATTTACATTCATTTTTACCATTGCTGTTAATTATGTTAGATTGTCCAACAAAAGTAAATTGCGAGGCCTTACCTACATAGTTGCAATAAACAACAGGAATAGAATTTTCTATCGCTCTTGATATAATACACATCCTATGTAAGTTGTCATAAGGTTTCATATTCGCTGAAATACAAACAATCATTTCAGCACCATTAAGAGCCAGCACTCTTGCGGTTTCTGGGAATTCTATATCATAACAAATCAACAATCCAATTTTGCCAAAAGATGTGTCAAAAACTTTTAATTCATTCCCAGCAGAAAAATATAGTTTTTCATCTCCAAATAAGTGTGTCTTATCATATAAGCCAACAATTTCGCCATTTTTATCAATAAAACAAGCGCTATTGAAAATTCTAGATTTTTCTTTTCGTGGGAAGCCAAAAACACAAGCAATATTGCTTGATTTACAAATAGTTTGCAATTCCTTAATTATATCATCTGTTTTTGATATAGCAATTGTTTTTGTCTTTTCTGTGGCAACATAGCCCGTCAAAAACATCTCTGGAAATACAATTAAATCACAACCCTTTTTAGTCGCTTTTTCAATAGTGTTTTTCGCAAAGGTTAAATTTGATTTTACATCTTGCCTCGAATGGCACTGAACAAGACAAATTTTCATAAATGACTCCTCAAATTGTCTTAATTATAGCATAAAATTATAAAATTTTAATAAATTTATTTAAAAAGTCAATATTTTTTCAAAATCAATTTTCTCTTTTGTGGAATTTTGCCTATCTTCAAAGTCAAAAAGATTGTTATTTAGAAAATCATTGCCAACGATTATTGTCTTTCTAATTCCAAAAAGTTCGTTATCTTTCAATTTTTCGCCAATTGAATAATCGCGGTCATCCATGCAAACCTTAATTCCTTTGTTTTTAAGCATTTCGTAAATTTCCATACCTTTATTCAAGCATTTTTCATCAAATTTGCAAATAATGTTGATGTCAAATGCAGAAATATTGTCATTCCAAATAAGTTTGCCATATTTTCTTAAACTGTCAACAGCAATAATTGCGATTAGGCGAGATACACCGATGCCATAGCAACCATTATAGATATAGTCCTGTTTGCCTTCTTTGTTTATAAAAGTTCCGTTCATCATTTTGGAATAGACTTGCTCGTTTTGAAAAATATGCCCAACTTCTGTTGCTTTTCTTTTCACAAATTTATCTTTTTCAATGTTCACATATTTCCCCAATACAATTGCTTTTAATTCTTTGTTTTCAAGGTCGAATACTTCTTCGTTGACATAAAGCCCAAGTTCATCATTGCAGAAAATTGTGTCTTGACCATGTTCTTCATCAAACCACATAAATTCGCTAGCAATTTTACCACCCATATCGTTGACAGAAACAATTGCTCTAACATTATCAAGCCCTAATTCTTTGAAAATTTTGTGATAAGTTTCTTTCATTTTGTTATAATTTTTAATCATTTTTTCTTTGCTTTCATCAAAAGAGTAGGCGTCCATCATATAAAATTCTTTGCTCTTAATGATTCCACCTTGACAGCGAATTTCATCGCGAAATTTTGTGCCTATTTGATAGTGAATGAAACCTAAATCACGATAACTTTTAATGTGGTCCTTAACCATTGCAAGGCTAAACTCTTCGGCAGTCGCGCAAATAGCATATTCACCATTTCTGCCTTTTGTCGTGAACATCGTGCCAGTGTCAACATATTTATCCCATCTTCCACTTGCTTGCCAATAACTTTTGGCTTGCAAAATGGAATATTGCACTTCCGCACAACCAATTTCATCAAGATTTCTTCTTATCACATCTTCGATGTTTCTTTTAATTTTAAGTAGCATTGTTCCATAGCCAAAACAGCCAACAGAAAACTTTTTCAGCTGTCCACTTTGTTCCAATAATTCATTGATGTAACAATCTTCATTTCCAATATTTTTCTTTGTTTTTAAACCTAAATTTGATAATTTCATTTTTCCTTCTCCTTTTAAAATTAAATTAGTAAAAATTAAGTTTTTTAAAATTAAATTTTCTTATACCACCCATAACGGGTGGAATTTGCAATTTTATCTTTTCCATATTTTTCTCCTTAAAACAAAATAGAGCGACAGTTTCACTATCGCTCTAAATTACAAAATATTCTTAAACAAAAAGCGATAGTCAGTGTTTTTGACTACCGCTCTAAAAAACAAAAATAGGCAACCGAAAACACTATAACAAAACTGTTATAGTCATCGGGATATTAAGTATTGAAATCACTACATTTTTCACAATTTCACTCCTTAATCATTTTTAGTATATATTATCTACACCAAAAAGTCAATAGTTTATCTAAATAAATTTTATTTAAAGCATTTTTTGCCTTTTCAATGATTATTTATCAAATTTATATTTTTCGCTTGTTGCAATTCATCCATTAACAAACTGATAATAGGAGTTTGTGAAATAAGCAAAAAGTGATTTAAAGAAATTAATTCTAAGTTTGCTCATACACTTATAAGGTATTTTAACGGTAGCAAAGAATCGGAAAAATTATACGAAAAGAGTGTTTGCTCGTTCCTTTTGAACGCATTTAAATCCAACGATTAAGACAACGAAGAGAGAAGCCCAATCTAAGATTCTCTCTTTTTTGTATTATTTTAAAAATTTTGTAAAAAAATGACTTTGCTTGACAAATTTTAAATAATGTTGTATAATATTTTAAATTAAAAGGAGATATTTATGGTATTTGATGAAAAAATTGAGCAATTAAAAAAGGGATTGCAAATTTTAAACCAATTCCCAGAGAATTTGCAACAAAAAGCTTTTGATTATTTATTTGATTGTGAAGCCGAAGAAATTAAAAAAATTGTTGAAGATAAGAAAACCTTCAATACTACGGATTCTCAAACGACACAAGTGATTACGAATTGTCAAGATGGAATTAGCAATAAATATGCAAGAATCTATACTTATGATGGAGAGAATGTTTACTTGCATAAAAAAATCCCTGGTAATAACAATGCCACAAAAACAAAAAATATTGCTCTAATAGTCTTGTATGCTAAAGGTAGCGTTATATATGGTGATGAAATTAAAAGGCTTTGTGAAAAACAAGGTTGTTTAGATAAATCAAATTTTTCTTCAACATTTGACAGTGATGTAAAAAATTTTATAAAAAAGGGTAAGAAAAATTCATCTAAATGGACACTTGAATTAACGATGGATGGTCAAGACGCCGCAGAATCTCTATTAGAGGAAATGCTTAATGCAAATAAATGAAATTGAAAATAAATTAAAGAACAAATATCCAGCGGAACTATGTTCCGCTATTTTAGGTGCATATTTAAAATCAATAGCAGAATTTAGAAAACATAATTGGAAATATTCGGCCAGTGAAATTGGGGCTTTCATCGAGAATTCTTTTAGGATTGTTCAATACATTACACAAGGAAAATATACTCCAATTAATAAACAAATGCCAACATTTAATCAATCATTACTAAACACATTTGAAAATGCGCCCACCACTATTGATGAGTCATTTAGAATAATTATACCTAGAATTTTATATTCAATGTATTGCATACGCAACAAACGTGGTGTAATACACCCTAATGCTATTAATCCAAATAGAATGGATTCTCAACTTTTAAACAATAGTGCAAAATGGATATTAGCTGAATTATATAGATTATCTATTTGCACCAATTTCGAATCCGCCGAAAATATTATAAATTCAATTATGGATAAAGAAATAGATATTATTTGGGATAATGGAAATTGTTTAAGAATTCTAGATACGAAAATTGCAACAAAAAATAAAATTTTATGTTTACTCTATATAGAAAATAAACAAACAAGTGATAAATTACAATTCTCAATTGAATATAAAAACAAATCAAATTTTAAAAAGATTTTAAATCAATTACATACACAAAGATTAATTGAATATCAGAATGAAGAATGTATTTTAACTCCCATTGGAGAAAGAAAAGCTGAAGAAATTTTTAATAAAAAGTAATATTTGTTAATTATTCATTTAAATCAAATTGACATTCTCAACCACACATAGCCAACACCAACCTTAACTTGCAAGCGGTTCGCATAATTTGTCACTTGTCACACCATAATTAAAACTTTTTGTAGGATTTTAAGCCCCACGGGACATCAACTCCTGTCGGAGCCTGACCGCGAACAAGTCGCTCCCTAGCTTTGACTAAAAACAACCCACTGGGTTGTTTTATTTACGCGTCGCCCCCTCGAGGGCAACTTCATGAAGGTTCGGGCCTCCACCTGCCCCAAATAACAATTAAACAAAAAACCAAAAGTTGTCAACTCTTAACTATTTTTATGCTATACTACCTACAACTTCTAAAAGTTTTTGATAGCTATCAGCCACCCCATATCTTACTGTATCATCTGACATCCCATTGAACAATTTCATGGCACATTCTATCTTTGCTTTTTCAATTGGTCTTAATTCAAGTGATTCAAGAGACCCTTTTGTTTCTGCAATAAAGTAAATATGTCTCACTGTCCCCTCTTTGAATGCTATAGCCCAGTCTGGCGAATAACCTCCCACAGGTGTAGGTATTTGAAAATCTCTTGGAAGTTTAGCATATACAACAACTTCTTCAGCTTTTTCGAGTTCGCTCGCAAATCTCTTCTCTACGCTATTCTCTGCTAGTCCATCTGTTATAATGAAATCTTTGATGTTTTTGTGTGCTTCAAACACTTTCTTTGCATCAGCTTTTGATTGTTTTGCTGTGAAGATGTCATTATCGTAAGTGCCACTTGTTGTATTGTAAGTAATGTGGTCAACTATCATACTTGCTTTTTGTTCGTTTATTAAGACTGTTACTTTTTTAATAAACTCTTCAGGATTTATTTTAAACATCTCAAATTTTTCAGGCAATAATCCTTTCAAAATCCTTACTATTGTCCTTCTTGTTAATGTGGTATGTTCAGTGTTAGCTAATTTCCCTACCAAATCATATTTAAGTCCACTTGAATTTGTAAATGTTAATGTTTCATTTC
>ERZ1643247.2782-NODE-2782-length-13227-cov-131.338825_pt1 | contig 13227 bp, 11 predicted proteins | sample MGYA00579264_ERZ1643247 | MGnify/ENA primary metagenome ERZ1643247 (study PRJEB29033, sample SAMEA4952262) | chicken gut metagenome | biome: Broiler Chicken; feature: Gastrointestinal Tract; material: Caecum | place: Ireland | collected 2018 | study: Broiler... | reverse complement strand
CGCCCCGATAAGACGCAGATAAAAACGGACCAGTTGCAAAACTGGTCCGTTTTTTGTATGTTGGCTAAGGTTTCTTTCGGGGCTTGTCAAAGTAGGAGTTCCAGCCGCGCTTGGAGGGCTTGGGCTTGGCGATGAGCCCATGGATCAGAAAGGCCAGATAGATCAGGGTGAGGATGCCCATGAACACGCCGCCGCCCCAGTGCCGGGCCGGGCTTGGAAAGGCAGGGGAGCGCACGGCCGGTTTTTGTGCTGGATGCTATCGAAAAAATCGTTCGATGTTGTTTCATTGATTTACTTTACAAAAGTATCCGCCTGTGTTATAGTGTATCACGACACTGAAGTGCCGCGCCCCCGCCCGGGGCGGCCGGCCGGATTTTTGAGGAGAAAGTGTGAGGTTTGATCTTATGCAGGCCATACAGGCGGTCATTGAAGCGATCTATCATTTTTTGTGGGGGGACCTTGTCCGCATCCCCCTGCCGGGAGGCAGCACCCTGGGGCTGTCCCTGCTGGTGCTGATTTTGGTGCCGGCGGGCGTGTATTTCACGGTGCGGACGCGGTTTTTGCCCTTCCGGCTGTTCCCCGAGATGATGCGGGTCACGCTGGAAAACAACAAGCAGAGCGACAGCGAGGGCCATATCTCGGGCGTGCAGGCGCTGATCGTCTCCACGGCCTGCCGGGTGGGCATGGGCAACCTGGTGGGCGTGGTGGCGGCCATTTCGGCCGGCGGCGCGGGCGCGGTGTTCTGGATGTGGATCATGGCGCTGCTGGGCTCGGCCACCGCTTTCATCGAGGCCACCCTGGCCCAGATCTACAAAGAAAAAGACCCCCTCTACGGGGGCTACCGGGGCGGCCCGGCCTACTACCTGCACCACTTGTTCGTCAAGGAGGGCAGCGGCCGCCGCCGCTCGGTGATCGCCTCCCTGTTCGCGCTGTCGGGCCTGGTCTGCTGGTGCGGCATCAGCCAGGTGACGGCCAACTCCATCTCGTCCTCGTTTGAGAACGCCTTCCACATCCCGCCCCTCTGGTCCACCGTGGCGCTGGTGGCACTGGCGGCGGTGATCGTCCTGCGCAAGCACGCCACCGTCAAAGTGCTGGACCGGATGGTGCCGGTCATGGCGGCGTGCTACTTTTTCATCACCCTGTTCATCATCGTGCGCAATGCCGGGCAGCTGCCCGGGGTGTTCGGCCGCATCTTCGCCGAGGCGTTCGGCCTGCGTCAGGCGGTGGCTGGCGGCATCGGCGCGGTCATCATGAACGGAGCCAAGCGCGGGCTGTTCTCCAACGAGGCGGGGTCGGGCTCGGCCCCCTGCGCGGCGGCGGCTGCCGACATCGACCATCCCGCCAAGGAGGGCCTGCTGCAGGCGCTGGGCGTGTTCATCGACACGCTGGTCATCTGCAGCTGCTCGGCCATGATCATGCTGCTGACCCCCGAGAGCCTGACCGCCGGCCTGGAAGGGATGGACCTTCTGCAGGCCGCCATGCGGTACCATCTGGGGGAGTTCGGCGTGGTGTTCATCGCGGTGATTTTGTGGCTGTTCAGCTTTTCCACCTTCCTGGGCATCCTGTTCTACGCCCGGCCCAATGTCGCCTACCTGTTTGGCGACAACTGGCTGAGCCAGACGCTGTACAAGGTGCTGGCGCTGGTGATGCTGTTCGTGGGCGGCCTGGCGGCCTACCAGTTCGTCTGGGACCTGGGCGACGTGGGCGTGGGCCTGATGACGGTGTTCAACATGGTGGCCCTGTTCCCGCTGGCCCCCAAGGCGCTGGCCGCCCTGCGGGACTATGAGGAAAACCACCTCAAGCGCTGACCGCCCACCGCCCCGCCAAAATTTTCCTGGATATAAAAACTGCTCCTTTGTCCGCACAGCGCGGAGGAAAGAGCAGTTTTTGCTTTTTGCTCAGAGTAGGTGTCTTTTGATTCCTATGGTTCTTTTTACCGATCAGATAGACCTTGCATATACGCAAGAGCCAGAGCTTTACTTGTACTATCTAACTGTTTCCAGGAAAAACGTCAGCGCCACAAGAAAACACAAAGCGGGTTTGAAAGTGGGTTGCAGAAATAGAAAACAGCCTAGAAACTTGCGTTCCTAGGCTGTTTTTTGCTGGTGGAGGCGATGGGAATCGAACCCATGTCCGAAAAGAGTTCAGCGTGAGTATCTCCGGGTGCAGGCGATCAACGACATTCCCTCTGCGTCACGCCGGTCGCCAGGCTAACGCTTCAGTAGCTTCATAAGTTCATGACGGTCCGCAAAGCTTAGGTCCGTTCACGTGCTGTGTCTAAAGGACGCCCCGGCCCCACACGACACAAATGTGGGCGGAACGAGGCAGCACTCAGGCTGCCTGGAGCTGATAACGATTGTTGTCAGTTATTGTTTTGGAGGATTTTAGAGCAGGTCCCCCGCTGCTACCCGCTGCCCAGGCCTCGCTCCCCCCGTCGAAACCTTTACGCCCCCATGAAACGCGCCCCGAAAGGCGCGGGGAAGGTGTGCGAAGGGGCATTTCTGCCCGGCTGGATGATGGTTCAATAATAACGTCCGTTGGATTTCAGGGCCCGGTCGATGGAACGCTTGGCGTCCCGGCTGGCCGCGTCGGCCCGCTTGTCGTAGAGCTTTTTGCCCTTGCACAGGCCCAGCTCCATCTTGACCCGCCCGTGCTTGAAGTACAGGGACAGAGGCATCAGGGTGTAGCCCTGCAGCTTGCACTGCTGGCCCAGGCGGCGGATCTCGCTTTTGTGGGCCAAGAGCCGCCGCTCCCGGGTGGGGTCGGCGTTGAAGATGTTGCCGTGGTCGTAGGGGGTGATGTGCATTCCCTTGACGATCAGCTCGCCGCCGTCGATGTCCACCCAGCTGTCTTTCAGGTTGACCCCGTCGGCCCGCAGGCTCTTGACCTCGGTGCCTTTCAGCTCGATGCCGGTCTCCAGCGCTTCCATCACGAAATATTCGTGGCGCGCTTCACGGTTGGTGGCGATGGTCTTGGTCGCCGGTTTTTCTTTGACTGCCATCCGCAGCACGCCTCCTTTCGTTCAGACGCAGAAATATTGTACCACAATTTTCCAAAAGCGCAAGAGCGATCTGATGAAGAAACTGTAAATTTTCGATCTGTCGAATTTTTACAGTTCCAGCCGGCCTTCCAGAGCGCGGAAAATGGTCTGGCGGTCGGCCTGCTCCAGCTTGGAGCCCACCGGCACGCCGGAGGCCAGGCGGGTGGTGCGCACCCCCAGAGGCTTGATGGTCCGGGCCAGATAGATGGAGGTGGCGTCTCCTTCCACGCTGGGGGGCAGCCCCATGATGACCTCCTTGACCTGGCCGTCGGCCATGCGGTTCACCAGTTCGCGGATGGTCAGGTTTTCCGGGCCCACCCCTTTCACCGGGCTGATGAGGCCGTACAGGACATGGTACAGCCCGCGGTATTCCCTGGTGCGCTCGATGGCCTGGACATCCCGGGCCGTCTCCACTACGCAGATGGTGGAGTGGTCCCGCTTGGGGTCGGCGCAGATGGGGCACAGATCGCCCTCGGTATAGTTCTGGCACTGGCGGCAGCGGTTCAGCTTGGTGTGCACCCCGCGGATGGCCTGGACCAGTTTTTCGGTCTGTTCGGCCGACAGGTTCATCAGCTGATAGGCCAGCCGGGTGGCGCTCTTGTCGCCGATGCCGGGCAGGCGCTTCAGCTCGTCGATCAGCACTTCCAGCGGCGCGGCGGCGTTGCTCATGGACGCGCCTCCCGCTTACAGGCCCAGGCCGGGGATGTTCAGCCCGCCGGTCAGCTTGCCCATCTCGGCGGCGGCGGCTTCGTCCACCGTCTGTACGGCGGCATTGACCGCGGCGGCCACCAGGTCCTGCAGCATCTCCACATCGTCGGGGTCCACGGCCTCGGGCTTGATGGCGACGGACAGCACCTCGTGCTTGCCGTTCATCTTGACCGTGACCATCTCGCCGGGGGCGCTGGCGGTGTACTCGGTCTGCTCCAGTTCGGCCTGCTTGGCCTGCATATCGCTCTGCATCTTCTGGGCCTGACGCATCAGGCTGTTCATATCGGGACGGCCGTAGCCGCCGGGCATTCTTGCTTTCATTGCAACAGTTCCTCCATGGAAAGTATGGGCACCGCTGTGCCGGTTTATGAGTGGCGCCGTCCGGCGCCGTCGTCAATGGTAACGTCCAGGCCCAAAGCCTCCAGCTTGTGCAGGGATTCTTCGGCGCTGGCCCTGGGGCGGCTGGCGGCCTTTTCGGGCTCATAGGGGCCGATGGGCACCGCGATGCCCGACACTTCGGCGATCAGCTTTTTGATCAGCCGCTGGCTGCCCTTGTTGACCCGGATAAAATCCCGGAAGGTCTTGCCCCCGTCGATCAGCACCCGCACCCCGTCAAAGTAGGCCTTCGACTTTTTCAGGTAGCCGTACAGCATGGGGTCGGTGTCCCGGATGCGGTCCACCACGTCGGCCCACTGGGGGTAGGGGTTGATCTCCCGGCCCGCCACCCGGCGGGGCTTGTCCAGCTGGGGGTCGGCCGCAAAGGCGGGCTGTGCCGCCGGGGCCGCTTCCTCCTGGATGGGGGCGGGCGGCTCGGGCGGGATATAGGCGTCCTCCGGTTCGGGAGGAGGGGCAGGTTCGTCCCAGGGCAGGGCCTCGGCCGGGGGCGCGCTCTGGGGGGCCTGCCGGACCGGCTGGGGATCGTCCCAGGGGGGCAGGTCGGGGGCCTTCTCCGCGGCGGGGGCAGGCTGGGCCGCCGCCTGCGCGGACGGTGCAGGCTGGGCGGGCTGTGCTGCCGGGGCAGGGGAGGGGGCAGAGGCGACGGGCCCGCTGGCAAAGGGCCGGACGGCGGGCTGGGCCGCAGGCTCGGCTGGCTCGGGGCGTGCAGGGCGCGCCGCCGGAGCGGTCTGGGCGGCCGGTGCGGCGGCCTGCGCCTCTGGTTCGGTCAGGGCAAAGAGGGCCAGTTCCAGCTCGATCCGCTGGTCGCTGCCCCGGGCCATGTGCTCAAGGGCGCTGCCCAGAGCCTGGATGGCCCGCACGGCTTCCCGCCGGCCGAGCGCGGGGCCTTTTTCAAGATACAGAGCCTCCTCCTCGGGGGAGACGCCGCTGAGCAGCTCCCGCCCGCCGGGCAGGGCCGCCAGCATCAGGCTGCGGTAATGGGCGATCAGCTCCTCGGTCAGCCGCTTGATGTCCACCGACTGCTGGCGCAGGGCGGCCAGCTCGGCCAGGGCCGACGCGGCGTCCCGGGCCGACAAGGCGTCCGACATACGGAACAGGTAGCTGCGGTCGGTGACGCCGGCCATCTGCCGGACCACCGTCTCGTCGATCTGATTGGTGACGCCGGCGCAGGTATCCAGGATGGACAACGCATCCCGCAAAGCGCCGTCGGCCAGCCGGGCGATCAGCCCTGCCGCCCCTTCGGTGAGGGCGAGGCCCTCGGCCCCGGCCACCTGGGCCACCCGCCCGGCGATGTCCTCCGGGCTGATGCGGGTGAAGTCGTACCGCTGGCAGCGGGAGCGGATGGTGGCCGGCACCTTCTGGATCTCGGTGGTGGCCAGGATGAAAATGACGTGGGCCGGAGGCTCCTCCAGGGTCTTCAGCAGGGCGTTGAAGGCCGCCGTGGAGAGCATATGCACCTCGTCGATGATGTACACTTTATAGCGGCAGGTGCTGGGGGTGTAGGCGGTCTCGTCCCGCAGGTCGCGGATGTCGTCCACGCCGTTGTTGGAGGCGGCGTCCATCTCCACCACGTCCAGGATGCTGCCGTCGTCGATGCCGCGGCAGACCGGGCACTGGCCGCAGGGGTCGCCGTTTTGCGGGTCCAGGCAGTTGACCGCCTTGGCGAAGATCTTGGCGCAGGTGGTTTTGCCGGTGCCGCGCACGCCGGTGAACAGATAGGCGTGGCCCACCCGGCCGGCGGCGATCTGGTTTTTCAGGGCCGCCACGATGGCCCGCTGGCCCACCACATCCTCGAACCGCTGGGGCCGCCACTTGCGGTAAAGGGCACGATACATGGCCCGAGCCTCCTTCCGGCAGAAAAGCATAAAAATACGGACAGCGCCGCGGGGTTGTCCCCCGCCTTGCGAAGCTCGGCATACGAATGCAGGCTGGCTGAAACGCACCGTGCACGCCGCTTAAGGCTGCTTGGTTCCCCACCTGACCTGGTTCACAGCGGCCCAGTCGTACAGGGCCCGCATCCGTATGCCGAACCGCGCAGCAGGCGCTGTCCGACATGGCAAGCATCACAGCAAAGCTGTATGCTTTCAGTATTTTATCATATTTTGCCCCGGAATGCAAGAGGAAGGCAGGCCGATTTTGCGGCACTGTTGAAGCTGGCGCAAACCATGAAAGTGCAAAACCCGATATAAATAAAGAAGGCCGCCGCGAGGCAGTAAGACCTTGCGGCGGCCCGGCTCAGAGGCGGACGGTGCGGGTGGCGACGGCCTGGCGGAAGGCGGCGTCGTGCTCCACAAAGAGCATGGCGGGGGCCGAAGCGCCGATCAGCTTTTCGATCTGCATCCGGGTGTAGATGTCGATGAAGTTGAGCGGCTCGTCCCAGACGTAGAGGTGGGCTTTTTCGCAGAGGCTTTTGGCCAGCAGCACCTTCTTTTTCTGGCCGCTGGAAAAGCTGGCCATGTCCTTTTCGAACTGGACGCGGGAAAAATCCATCTTGCGCAGGATGGACTTGAACAGGCTCTCGTCCAGGCCGTGCGCCCGGGCGAAGGCGGACAGGTCCCCGGCAAGGCCGGCGGTGTCCTGCGGCACATAGGAGAGGATGAGGCCGGGAGCGGTGCGGACAAGGCCGGTGTGGGGGATGTCCTGGCCGCAGAGCAGCTTGAGCAGGCTGGACTTGCCGCTGCCGTTGCCGCCGTCCAGGGCGACGCGCTCCCCGCGGCGCACCTCGAAGCGGACCGGCCCGCAGACCGTCCGCCCGCCGTACTGGACCGACACGCTGTCAAAGGCGGCCAGCAGGTCGGCGTAGTGGAGCAGGGGAGTGACGCGAAGGTCCTCGGCGGTCTCGGCGTTTTTCAGCAGGGCGGACTTTTCCTCGATGGCCTTGTGCTGGCGGGCCTCGATGCACTTGGAGCGCTTCATCATTTTGGCGGCCATGTGGCCTACATAGCCCTTGTCGGCGGCGCCCTTCTTGCTGGCTTCCACCCGGTCGGACCAGGCGGCGGTGCGCCGGGCCGACTGCTCCAGCCGCTTGATGTCCTTGCGCAGGCGCTGGTCCTGGGCCTGCTCCAAAGCCTGACGCTGCTGGAAATTGGCGAACCACGAAGAAAAATTGCCGCTCTGGACCTCGATGTCCGCCCGGTTGAGGGAGAGGATATGGTCCACGCAGCCGTCCAGGAAGCGCCGGTCGTGGGACACCAGGATGAAGCCCTGCTTTTTCTGCAGGTAGGCCGCCACCATGGCGCGCGCTTTGGCGTCCAGGTGGTTGGTGGGCTCGTCGATGAGCAAAAAATGCCCCTCGTTCAAAAACAGGGCGGCCAGCAGGACCTTGGTCTGCTCCCCGTTGGAGAGGCTTGCGAAAGCGCGGTCCAGCACGTCGGGCCGCACCCCCAGCAGGGAGAGCTCCCGCTCCAGCTGCCAGCCGTCCGCGCCGGGGCAGACGCCTTCCAGCACCGCCCGGGTGGGCCGGTCCTTGTCGGGGACGGGGTAGGGGAAGTAGTCGAAGGCGACAGGGGCGCGGATGGAGCCGCTGTACTCATATTCGCCCAGCAGCAGCTTGAAAAACGTGGTCTTGCCGCGGCCGTTGCGGCCGATGAAGCCCAGCTTCCAGCGGGTGTCCAGCTGCAGGCTCACGTCCTCAAAGATGGGGTCGAAGCTGGACGGGTAGGAAAACGACAGATGTTCGATCTGGATCAATGCCAAGGGGCATCCCTCCTTTGCACAAAAACAGGCCGCAGGAAGGTTCCCGCGGCCATCTGTGCGCAAAGCAGCCCCTGCCGCCGGCGGGCGGACAGGCGCTTTGCTCCCCTGTATGGTAAAAGGGCGGACGGGATGGGTCATTTCCTGCAACCGGGCACAGCGATGCCGTCAAACGGCGCGCTGTGCAGTTTGGTTCGTTCAGCAGGAAAAATGACGCATCCTTCCACCCCTTTCGTTTCTTTTTCAGCGATACTGTACCACATTCCACGGACAGTGTCAAGGGGCGTGCTTGCGCCCGGCGGCGTTCCATGGTATCATACACATGGATCTACATGGATTTTGCAAGGACAGGACTGTCTTTTTTACATTTGTGTGCTATACTGGATAAAATCGAAATCTCATTGCAAAAGGTGGTACCAATGGAACAATCACAAAAAATGACCAGCCTGGAAAAGCGCTGGGTCCTGTACGACGTGGGCAACTCGGCGTTTACTTTGCTGATCTCCACCATCCTGCCCATCTATTTCAACGGGCTGGCCGGGGCGGCGGGCCTGAGCGACGCCGAATACCTGGCCTTCTGGGGGTATGCGGCGTCCTTCGTGACGGTGGTGGTGGCCGTGCTGGGGCCCACCCTGGGCGCGGTGGCCGACCTGCCCGGCATGAAAAAGAAGCTCTTTGTGCTGTGCGTGGCGGTGGGCGTCGCCGGCTGCGCGGTGATGGGCCTGCTCCAGTCCTGGGTGTGTTTTTTGGGCTGTTTCGTCATCGCCAAGATCGGCTACAGCGCCAGTCTGGTCTTTTATGACTCGATGCTCACCGACGTCACCACTCCCGAGCGGATGGACAAGGTCTCGTCGGTGGGGTACGCTTTCGGCTACGCCGGCAGCTGCATCCCCTTCGTGGTCAGCCTGGCCATCGTGCTGGGATACGACACCATCGGCCTGACCCTCAACGCCGCCATGCTCATCGCCTTTTTGCTGAACGCGGCCTGGTGGCTGTGCTGCACCCTGCCCCTGCTGCGCAGCTACCGGCAGCGGTACAGCGTGCGGGGCGGCGGGCATCTGGTGCGGGGGGCTTTCCGCCGCCTGGGTGAGACGCTGCGGGAGATCCGCGGCAACAAACAGGTGTTCTGGTTCCTGGTCGCCTTTTTCCTCTACATCGACGGGGTGTACACCATCATCGACATGGCCACCGCCTACGGCCAGGCTTTGGGCCTGGACAGCACCGGGCTGCTGCTGGCGCTGCTGGTGACCCAGATCGTGGCGTTCCCCTTTGCGCTGCTGTTCGGCTGGCTGTCCCGCAAGGTGGACACCGCTCTGCTGGTGTCGGTGGGCATCCTGGCCTATGTGGGCATTGCGGCCTACGCCATCTTCCTGCGCACCCAGGGCCAGTTCTGGGTGCTGGCCGTCTGCGTGGGGATGTTCCAGGGCGGCATCCAGTCTTTGTCCCGCTCCTACTTCGGCAAGATCATCCCGCCTGAGCGCTCGGGCGAATACTACGGCCTGCTGGACATCTGCGGCAAGGGGGCGTCCTTCGTGGGCACCTTCCTGGTCAGCGCCCTGACCCAGCTTTCGGGCAGCACCTCCACCGGCGTCATGGTCATCGCGCCGCTGATCCTGCTGGGCTTCTTCGCCTTCCGCCGTGCCGTCCGCGAGGGACGCAAGAGTAATTCATAAGATTTGTAAAATCTGCGTAATATAGGAAATGTTTTTGATATTTTATACAAAGTGACGGTTGCAATCATTCCTTGAATTTGTTATACTTATTGTAGTTAGTACCGGTTCATTATATCTGAAAGGGGGAGATTCCAATGGAGCAAAGAGCAAGCAGCCATTTCACTACTACTATACTATTATCAGAAATTATTATGAAGCGTGGAATAACTGTTGGTCTGTTACCTGTGGTGGTGAGTGGAATAACACAAATTATGGAGGCTATATCAATGATGTTGGAGGAGATGACGGATTTGGTGTTGGCTATACAAACTCTAGCAATCCGTATAAATCCAGTGTCGTAAGCTGTTCTGCATATTTGACTGATGCTAATAATCGGTATTATGAGTCTACATCTAACCGATCTGATGGAGATGGAAGCAAAGGATTTGGATTCCGTCTTCAAGATGGCTGGCAGAATATTGGAAATTATGTAGGGCATAAATGGTCTGGTGTTTGCACTTATGATAATTGGTTTGGAAATTATAATGGGGTTGCAACAGCGTATTATATACACACTTACAATGAGGCAAATTTGAAGAGCGTGACTTTCGGTAAGAATGGTACTACAGCGGGAATAGAGGCTAATATTGAGGCTGTGGAAAGTTCGTTTACCGCATTTAGTAATGATACTGTCTTTGGTACATATCCATAAGGGCAAAATGCTATAATTATTTATACTGTTTTGAAAGAGCTTAAAAAGGAAAACACCAATGAAAATAAATGAACGTTGGGTAATTGCAATTGCAATTATCATTGCAGCGTTGATTATCCGTTCAGGGTTGATTCAAGCGGCAAAAATATAATATAAACAATTAGACCTATATAATCCCGGCCAGGTGTGTATACTGGTCGGGATAACTTTTGAATCGAGGTGAATTTCCATGCCCGCTGTCTACGCACACCGCCGCTTTGGCGAAAAGGTGCTGGCCGCCTGTCAGAACGACGTGGCCCGCACCGCCATCGAGAGCTATCCCGATCTGTACAACATCGGCCTGCAGGGGCCCGACATCCTGTTTTATTACGACCCCCTGCGCAAAAACCCCTACAAAGCCGCCGGCGACGCCATGCACGACGCTGCGGCCGCGCCCTTCTTCCAGGCGGGGGCCGCCCATGTGAACGGCCGCCCCGAAGGCCAGGCCCTGCTGAGCTATCTGCTGGGCTTTCTGTGCCACTTCGCCCTGGACAGCGAGTGCCACAGCTACATCGAATACGAGATCGGCCGCAGCGGCCACCGCCATGTGGCCATCGAGACGGCCCTGGACGGCGCCCTGATGGAAAAGGATGGGGTGGACTGGCGCGCCGCGAACCCCGCGGGCTACATCGTGGTCAGTGAAGTCACCGCCCGCACCATCGCCCGCGTTGTGCCGGCGGGCCGGGAACAGGTGCGCCAGTGCCTGACCAACATGAAGCTGGTCAACCGGCTGCTGATGCCGGGCAGCCCCCTGCGCAGCGCGCTGGTGGAAGGGGCGCTGCGCCTGGCCGGCAAGTGGGATGTGCTCGGCGGCCTGCTGGTCACTGCGCTGGACCGGCCCGCTTACGCCGCCAGCAGCGACGAGCTGGGCTATCTGTTCGACGGGGCGGTGCCGGTGGCGCTGGACCTGATCGACAACTACTGCGCCCACATCTTCCGCGGCGCGCCCCTCAGCCCCCGCTTCGGCCGCACCTACGGCCCCTGTGAGGAACTGATGGAAAAGTATGGGCAGGACTGACCGGCCGTGCGGAACGCTTTCCGGGACAGGGGGCCTTCGGGCCTCCTGTTTTTATTGCTGCCAAAATCTTGCTGGATTGCATAAACTGTGCTATACTACAAACGTATGCCCATACTGAAGGCAAAAGGCAAAATGCCAAGCGGGGAGAGGTGCGCAGGTTATGTATCAAAAGTACGGCAAGCGGGCGCTGGATTTTATCCTGTCGCTGGGGGGCATCGTCTGTCTGTCCTGGCTTTTGCTGGGGCTGGCGGTGGCCATCAAGCTGGACAGCCCCGGCCCGGTGTTTTTCAAGCAGAAGCGGGTGGGCATCCACAAGACCCACTTTGAAATTTACAAGTTCCGCACCATGCGCGCCGACACCCCCCACGATATGCCCACCCATCTGCTGGCCGACCCCGACCGGTACATCACCCGGGTGGGGCGCTTCCTGCGCAAGACCAGCCTGGACGAACTGCCCCAGCTGTGGAACATCCTGAAGGGGGATATGGCGGTGATCGGGCCGCGGCCCGCCCTGTGGAACCAGTACGACCTTTTGGCCGAGCGGGACAAATACGGCGCCAACGACGTCCGCCCGGGGCTGACCGGCCTGGCCCAGATCCACGGCCGGGACGAGCTGGAGATCCCCGAGAAGGCGCGGCTGGACGGCAAATACGTCGCCAACATCACCCTGCTGGGGGACCTGAAATGCTTTTTCGGCACCATCGGGGCGGTGGTGCGCCACGACGGCGTGGTGGAAGGCGGCACCGGCACTTTGCACCACGAGAAAGGCGAGGATTGATTTTGTCCGCGCCATCAGGTATACTGTATAAGATACGCACAAAAAGCACGACACGGATGTGAGAGGTAGCTATGATCACGATTGACGAACTGAAGGTCCAGCTGGCCGAGTACGGCAAGGCCGTCCAGGACCTGGAGGAGGCGCTGGCCATCGACGCCAGCAAGAAGCGTGTGCAGGAGCTGGAGCACACCATGACCCGGCCCGGCTTTTACGACGACGCCGAGGCCAGCAAAAAAGTGTTTGACGAAGTGGGCGATTTGAAGGGCAAGCTGGGCCGCTTTGAAAAGCTGCAGGGCCTTTACGAGGACGCCCAGACCATGCTGGTGATGCTGGAGGAGGAGAACGACCCCTCTCTGATCCCCGAAGGGGAGCAGGCCGTGGAGGCCGTGGGCAAGGCCGTGGACGAGCTGCAGCTGATGACCATGCTGAACGGCGAGTACGACCACTCCAACGCCATCCTGACCTTCCACGCCGGCACCGGCGGCACCGAGGCCCAGGACTGGGCTGAAATGCTGTACCGGATGTACACCCGCTGGGCCGCCAACCACGGCATGAACGTGGAAGTGCTGGACTACCAGGACGGCGACGAGGCCGGCATCAAGAGCGCGTCCATCATGGTCAAGGGCACCAACGCCTACGGCCTGCTCAAGAGCGAGAACGGCGTCCACCGCCTGGTGCGGGTCAGCCCGTTCGACTCCAACGCCCGGCGGCAGACCAGCTTTGCTTCGCTGGAAGTCATGCCTGAACTGGACAACACCATCGAGGTGAACATCCGCCCCGAGGATATCGAGATGCAGGTCTACCGCTCCTCCGGCGCGGGCGGCCAGCACATCAACAAGACCTCCAGCGCGGTCCGCCTGATCCACAAGCCCACCGGCATCGTGGTCAGCTGCCAGACCCAGCGCAGCCAGTTCCAGAACCGCGACTACGCCATGCAGATGCTGAAAGCCAAGCTCTACCAGATCGCCCAGCAGCAGCACATGGATAAGATCGAGGACATCAAGGGCGTTCAGAACGAGATCGCCTGGGGCCACCAGATCCGCAGCTACGTCTTTATGCCCTACACCATGGTCAAGGACCACCGCACCGGCTACGAGACCAGCAACGTCAATGCCGTCATGGACGGCGATCTGGACGGCTTCATCTTCGCCTACCTGAAAGCCGCCAGCCGCGGCGAGCTGCAGGACGCCT
>ERZ1643247.2780-NODE-2780-length-13231-cov-4.446645_pt1 | contig 13231 bp, 14 predicted proteins | sample MGYA00579264_ERZ1643247 | MGnify/ENA primary metagenome ERZ1643247 (study PRJEB29033, sample SAMEA4952262) | chicken gut metagenome | biome: Broiler Chicken; feature: Gastrointestinal Tract; material: Caecum | place: Ireland | collected 2018 | study: Broiler... | reverse complement strand
AAAAGCTGGCCCAGCTAAGATTACCGCAAAAAGTGAAAAAGCAAAACATCCATATCATATTATTCATACTGACTCTCAATCTAGTGTATATGGTTGGGTAGATGCCGATAAAATCAGCAAAAATGGACAAACTCCTTCTACTTCTACCTGTCCATATCCAGAACCTACTCGTCAGCTCCACAAAGGAGACAAAGGTGACGATGTTAAATGGGTACAATGGTATCTCTGCGAAGATGGTTATAATGTAGCTATTGACGGAAAATTTGGTCCAGATAGTGATAAAAAAATACGTCAGTTCCAAGGCGACCAAGGTATTAAAGTTGATGGTTGGGTAGGAAATGACACTAAAGCAAGACTTAAAAATCCTCAAGCTAAGAAAACTAATCCTTATAAAGAACCCACTTCCGATATCCGCAAAGGTGGAAAGGGAGAAGGAGTAAAATGGATTCAATGGGAATTAGTTGAAGCTGGATATAATATTGCAGTTGACGGAAGTTTCGGACCTGCTACTGATAATGCAGTAAGAGATTTCCAAAAGAAAAGTGGTTTAAAAGTTGATGGTTGGGTAGGTAAAGATACTAGAGCGAAATTAAAGGCTAATTAGTGAAGAAATTTATTCCTATTTTAATTAGTATTTTACTATTTCTGTGTAGTTGCGGCCAGAGCAAAGACTCATTAGAGTCCTCTGGTTCAACTATTTCTGATACAAATACTTCTAGTATAGAAACCACATCAACCACAGTAGAGTCATCTACTTCTACTGAAAGTCAACAAACCACTTCAACAAGCATAATATCAATAGAAACAAAACCCCAAAAAGAAGTTGGAATAAAATGGAAAGTTCCACTAGTTATGCAAAATCCAGAACTACCTACTGGATGCGAAATTACTAGCATAACAATGGTTGTTAATTTCTATGGATATGATTATGATAAAATTACTATGACTGATAAATATTTGGACAAGTCTGATAATTTTTATTATGATAACGGTCAATTATTTGGCCCTAATCCACAAAAGTTTTTCTTAGGAAATCCTAGAAGTACTAGTGGATATGGATTACAATGTTTTTCTGGGACTTGGGTAAATACATTAAACAAAGTCTTTGAGGAAAATAAAAGCGAGCATTATGCAGAAGATATAAGCGGTAGAAGTTTAGAAGAATTAGAAAGTGAACTTCAATCTGCGCCAATTCTAATTAGTGCTTCAATAGATATGAATCCAGCATCACCAAGAGTTCTCTTCAAAGATTCGGAAACAAAAGAAGACGTAACAACTTACAGGAACTTCCATTGCGTTGTACTTGTTGGTTATGATGAAGATTACTATTATGTGAATGACCCTCTGGGAACTTTTTCAAAACTTGAGAAGGCACGACTTGAAAGAGCGTACACTTCGACGGGACGACAGGCAGTAATTGTTCGATAATTTGGCGTGAAAAGAGAGTATAGTCCTTCGGACTATACTCTCTTTTACTATTTAAAACTTGACTTAATAAGAAAATAATACTATAATATTTATAGAGAGAGAATAAGAAATATTAAGAAAGGAGAATTATAAATGGTATATCAAATAAGAAGAGAATGTGATAGAATTAAAAGAATATATAAATATAATTTACCAGAAACAGGTGGAGTTTTAACTCTAAATATTCCTCCTATTTATCAAATTTTAAAAGTTGATTTACAAAATAATAATCCTGTGTTTTGGGCAATAATATATCCAGAAGAAGAAAATAAAAAGTATCAAATTACTGGGCTATGGACTGGAATGGAATATGAAGAAAAAGATGGAACTTATATAGGAACTTTAACGATAGATGAACTTGTTTATCATTATTTTATAAGGGAGGTATATGATGGAACTAGATAAAGAACAAAAATTAGCAGTAGAAACTAAAAAAAGAAATGTTCTTGTCGCTAGTTGTCCAGGGAGTGGAAAAACTAGATGCTTAACAGAAAGGTTAAAATTTCTTCTTAATAATAATGAAAATCCTACAAAAATTTTTGCTATTACCTATACAAATGCTGCTGCTCAAGAAATGAGGAATAGAGTAGATAGCCAAAATGTTTTTATAGGAACAATTCATAGTTTGGCAAATAGAATTCTTATTTTAAATGGAATAGATACTAGTGACTATTTAAAAGACGAAGAATTTGATATGCTATTTAATTTATTAAGTAATAAAGAATTAGAGATACCTGAAGTAGATCATCTTTTAGTTGATGAATTTCAAGATGTTAATGAAAATGAATATTATTTTATTACTAATATTTTGAAACCAAAAAATTTCTTTTATTGTGGAGATAGCTGTCAATCTATTTTCTCTTATGGCGGTTCTAACTATAAATATTTTATGGATATATTAAATGATCCTTTTACAACTTCTTTTCAATTAAAAAATAATTATCGCTGTGGCAAAGAAATAATTGATTTTGCGAATATTTTTTTAGAAGGAATGTATGATGTTTATAGGGTTTTTGGAGAATGTAAAAGTGGCATAATTGGAGAAGTAGAGAAAATCCCTTTCAGCTTACATCAAATTCTTTCTTATTTTAGTGAAAAAGATTATAAAGATTGGTTTATTCTTTGTAGAACAAATGCGCAAATAGAACAAATCACTTCTTTTTTAACAAAAAATAATATTCCTTGTGTTAATTTTAAACAATCAGAGCTTTCTTACTCTAAATTAAAAGAAACAATAAATTCTGAGCAAGTTAAAGTTTTAACTATTCATAGCGCAAAGGGGTTAGAAAATAAAAATGTTCTTGTTATAGGCGCAAAAACTTGGAATGCTGAAGAAAAAAGAATTTGCTATGTCGCGGCGACAAGAGCAAAAGAGAAATTAATTTGGATGACAGAACCGCAGAGGAGAAAGAAATCTAATTATAATATGCAGAATTGGGGGGGGGTAAGAAAATGAATATTTTTGAATACGATTTAAGCAGTTTAGGCATAGAAGAAGTTGCGTGATTGTTTGAGATTTTTAAAGAAATCCCAGAAGAAGAATTTAGAGCAAAATTTAAAATAAAAATTGACGAAATTTGTTTTGGAGAATATAGATGTTAAGGTTAAACTTGACATCTTTTCTTTTTTATGATATAATAAATATATGAATAACTGGTATGAATTTTATGTATTTTAATTTATCCCAGTTCACTTATAACTGAGGTGATAAAAATGGGGAAATTAATAGATGAAACTGGAAATACTTATGGATATTTAACAGTAATTGAAAGAGGTCCAAATAATAAGGAAGGTAGAGTGACTTGGAGATGTAAATGTAAATGTGGCAATGAAGTGACTGTTACTGGAAAAAGTTTACGAAGTGGAAATACTAAGTCTTGTGGCTGTTATCAAAAAGAAAGGGCGGCACAATCAAATATGAATAGGAGTGAAGTTTTAATTGGTAAAAAAATAGGGAAATTATTAGTATTAAATGAAGCGGGTTTTATTAAAAAAAGCGATGGAAAAAATGTTCGGATTTATAGTTGCTTATGTGATTGTGGGAATTATTGCTTAGTTCAACACGTTAATTTAGTAAAAGGAGAAACAACTTCTTGCGGTTGTATTCGTTCAAAAGGAGAATTTCAAATTACTGAATTATTAAAATTACATAAAATTAATTTTAAGAAAGAATATAGTTTTAAAGATTTAGTAGATATTCTTCCTCTTCGTTTTGATTTTGCGATATTTGACAAAAGTAATCATTTAAAATGTCTTATAGAATTTCAAGGAGAACAACATTTCTATTCAAATAATGGATATTATAATAAAACTTTAATTTTACATGACAATATGAAAATAGAATATTGTAAAAAAAATCAAATTCCATTAAAATTTATATATTATCAAAGAAGAAAAGATGTTCAATGGGAAGAAATTTTAGAGTTGATAGGAGAATATGAAGATGTCTTATGAAGCAAATGATATAGTAACTCTTTCTCAAGGGAGAGCTTTTAGAGAAAAACTAGGTATGTATTTATCCGCAGATAAACAAGAGGCAATAAATCTTGGACTAAGAGAACTTATTGTAAATGTTCAAGATGAATATGAAGTATATAAACCAAAAAATCCTTACATAAAAATAGCATTAGATTCAAAAAAGAAAGAAATTACTGTAAGCGATAATATGAGAGGAATTCCAGTTGGTATTAGAGATGATGGAATGAATTCTCTTACTGCGGCTTTTTTAGTAAATCATTCTGGAGGGAAACATTCAGAAGGAGCCTATTCAAGTTCTGTTGGAGTCAATGGATGCGGCAACAAAATTGTTTGTCATACGGCTAAATGGCTATCTGTAGAAGTTCATAGAGATGGAAAAATATATAGCCAACATTTTGAATCAACAGATGATGGAGCTACTGCAAAAACTCAAGTATTATCGGAAGACGATCCAATTAAACCTCAAATTACTGGAACAAAAATTGTCTATGTTCCAGATGAAAAAGTTTATGGAGAAGTATTTATTGACTTGCCTAAATTAAGAAATATGCTTAAAGAAATTTCTTATTTCACAAAGGGGTTAAAAATACTTCTTATTAATGACGGACAAGAAGAAGTTTTTTACTCAGAGCATGGGCTTATTGATGGATTGAAGAATGAGAAAGCAATAAGCGAACCATTTTCTTATTTTTATGAAACCGATGATTGTAAAGTAGAATTAGCACTTCAATGGGTTCCTTCTGGAGGCAATATTAAAGGTTATGCTAATGGTCTTTATATGCCTGATGGTGGAGCATTTATTACAGGTTTTAAATCTTCTTTAACAAGAACTTTCAATAGTTTAGCTAATAAAAATTTCACGGGGGAGCAAATAAGAGGAGTCCTTGATGGCTTTGTTTCAGTAAAAGTTAAAATGGGGCAATTCTCTAATCAAGCTAAAACCGCTTTAGCAAACCCAGAAGCAAGAACTGCTACCTCTTCTGCCATAAGTCTCGCTCTTAAAGAATTTTCACAAAGAAACAGTCAAAATTTTAATAAAGTAATTGAGCTTCTAACAAAAGTAGAGAAGGCTGAAGCTGCGGCGGCCAGAGCAAGAACCGCTGTCTTAGATGCTCAAAAGACTGTAGAAAAAGAATTAAAAAAGAAGTCTGTTCTCGCCGGAAAGCTTGTTGATTGTGAAAAACACAATGAAGAATCTCAACTCTTGATAGTGGAAGGTAAATCTGCTCTTGGCTCCATTGTTAATGCTAGAGATGGAGTAACTACTGCCTGTTTTCCGTTACGGGGTAAATAAAATTGCCCTTATCTTTCTAACCATATTTATTATATGGGGTCATTTAAATGGCTAACGGGGAAACCTGACCGTTTTTAAACTTAGACTGCCAATCTAAGATGGGCGAAGGCAATCCCGTGAAATTACTTTATATTTAATTTAAGATAAGGAGGTGTTAAAATGAAAATTTGTGGAATTTATAAAATAACAAATTTAGTAAATGGAAAATGTTATATAGGACAAGCAAAAGATTGCTATGATAGATTTAGTGAACATAGAAGTGCTTCTAGATGTCCTAAAGATAAAGCTTATAACTTTAATATTCATAAGGCTATGCGAAAATATGGAATAAATAATTTTTCTTTTGAAATCATAGAAAAATGTTCAAAAGAAGAATTAAATGAAAAAGAGCAATATTGGGTATCTTATTTTGATTCTTATAGAAATGGTTATAATTCCACAATAGGTGGTCAAGCTATTTATAGTGAATTGATTTCAAAAGAACGTATTTTAAAATCAACAAAAATTTTAGAAGAACTAAATAAAAATCAGAAGAATGAAAATCATCCAAGAGCAAAATTAACAAAAGAACAAGTTATTGATATTAGAACAAGATATATCAATGGAGAAAAAATTAATACAATATATCAAGATTATCAATCTATTTATCCAAATTATCAATGTTTTAAAAACGTTTGTACTGGACGTTCTTATAAAACAATTTATCCAATTCCATCTAAAGAAGACATTCAAAAACATGAGAAAGAAAATGCTGGTATAAATAGTAAACAAAAGAATTTTTCAAAAGAGGATATATTGTATATCAGAAATAATCCAGATAAATTATCAAAAACTGTTCTGTCTCAAAAATTTAATTGCTCTACTACTACAATATATAAAATAATTAATTTTGAAACTTATAAAATATAAAGTAATTTTGTATCGACTATTCCGGTTGCGCGGAAGTAGAGACACTATTAATACGTGTCTTGGTTTTAGGAAACGAAGCCAATGAGAATCGAAAAGAAAGACGTAGCTAGACTGGCAATCTAGTATTACGAAAAGATAGTCAGCACCAATAGAAATATTGGAATATGTGAAGATTATCAATGTCTTGAAAAATAATGAAGAAGATATTTTTAATAACCAAGAAGTAAAAGAACTCCAAATTGCTCTTGGTTGCGGCATTGGTGATAAATTTAATATGAAGAAACTCCGATATGGAAGAATTTGTATTGCCGCAGACCTTGACTACGATGGATACGCGATTGTATGTTTAGTTCTTACTTTTTTTTATAAGTATTATCCAGAGCTTATTAGACAAGGCAAGATATATTGGGCAAGAACTCCTTTGTTTTCAGTGGAAACAAAAGGACAAACTTATTATGCTTATACAGAAGAAGAGTTAGTTAAACTTCCAAAAGGAAAAGTAAGCCGCAATAAGGGCTTAGGGGAAATCAGTGCAGAAGAAATGAAGCGCACTCTTTTTGATAATCAAGACGGCTACATTCAATTTACTATGGAAGACGCTACGGCCGCAGCGTATTATTTTAATCTTCTTCTTGGAGAAAATGTTAAGGGGAGAAGAGAATATATCTTTGAAAATATTGACTTTGAGGCGGTTGAAGAATAAGTAAATTGACTTTTTCTTAATAGTGTGATATAATATAAGTATAAAATGAAAAGGAGCGTTTGAATGGCATTTCACATAAAAGATAATAAGTTTGATATTAAGGATGCTCTACCGGATTTCTACTTACCGTTTTCCGGTTATGTTCTTCAAACTCGTGCTATTCCAGATTCTAGGGATGGTTTAAAGCAAGGCGCTAGATTTATAATTTTCGCGCAAATGAAGCATAAATTAGTATATAATAAAGATAGACGAAAAGCTGTTGCTACTGTAAACGCTGGAATGGAGTTTAGTCCTCATGGAGATTCTAGTGTTTATGGTACTGCGGTTCGTCTGTCGCAACCTTTTTCGCTCCGTTATCCTATAATTGAAGTAAAAGGTAATAACGGTTCTCTTTTTGCAGGAGATGATTTCTCTGCTTCTCGTTATGTTGAGATGCGGAGTAATAAAATTGCTGATGAAATGACTAACCTTCTTCCAAAAGAAACTATTGATAAATGGAAGTTGAATTATACTCAAGAGCAAGAATACCCAACTGTATTACCTACTAGATTTCCTTTTAGTCTTGTTAATGGTAATACTGGGATTGGTGAATAAATACGCCTGTGTTACTGCTTTTCCGCCTCATCAGCGGGGTTACACTGTAAAACATTGTAGCTAACGGGGAAACCTGACCGACTATACAATTCCTGTTCCAAAATTTTATATTTTGGAATTAGAGTTGGTACTTATAGTTAGAAGGCAATCCCGTGGGAACAAACTATAGTATGCCTTCTATTTTGGAGGTATATAATGATTGGCATCTATAAAATAACAAATTTAGTTAATCAAAAGTCCTATATAGGACAATCTGTTAATATTGATAAAAGATTAAAAGAGCATATAAATGATGCTTTTAATCCTAATAGAAAAGAATATGACTATCCTCTTTCTCGAGCTTATAGAAAATATGGAGTTGAAAATTTTTCTAAAGAAGTGCTTTGTATCTGTTCAAAAGAAGAATTAAATGAAAAAGAAGAATATTATATTAAAATTTTTAACTCTAAAGAAAATGGATATAACCAACAAGATGGAGGACAACCTAAAAATCGTCCATTAGGAGAAAAGCATTATAGAACAAAATTAACAGATGAACAAGTATTTTTAGTCAGAGAAGAGTATAATAATCATACTCCATTTGAAGAAGTATTTGATAAATATTCAAATGGAATGAGTGTTAGTGGTTTTAGAAAGATTTGGCATGGATATTCAAGAACTAACATTCATATGGATGTATATACAAAAGAAAATAAGGAATATTGGGAATATCTAAAAAATATTAGTGGTAACAGACTCTTTTCTGACAAAGAAATTATTGATATTAGAACTAGATTAAAAAATGGAGAAAACCAAGATAGCATTTATCAAGATTATAAATATAAAATAGTTAAAAAAGAAAGTTTTAATGATATTTGTTCTGGTAAACGCTATACTCATATTATAGTTTGACCTGTATCGACTATCTTCGGAACGGAAGAGTAAGATAGCTATTGATACGCTATTTGAAATGGCAGTCGTCTCTTTTAAAGAGATTAAGATATAGTCAGCGCCAATAGAAATATTGGAAAATACGTGGTAGGGTGTTCTAGCTCTATTCCTCAATTTAATCTTTGTGAAGTATCAGACGCTTTAGTAAAACTTCTTTATAATCCAGATATTAGTTTTGAGGAAATCTACTGTCCTATTGATTTCGCAACAGGCGGAGTTATTATTAACGAAGAAGAAGTAAAAGAGAGTCTTAAAAATGGTAATGGGAAAGCTGCGTGTATTCGAGCAAAAATTGAGTATGACTCTGATAAGAATGAACTTTCAGTAAGAGAACTTCCTTATCAGGTATTTACTTCTACCGTATCAAAACAAATTCAAGCAGCTATTGATGAGAATAAACTCTATGGAGTAGAGAGTTTCTTTGATGGTACTGGATTTGAAGGTATCAATATTCGTATTAAGTTGACTAAAGGCGCCAATCCGGAGAAAGTATGTAAACTTCTTTATAAAGAAACTTCTCTTCAACATCATTATTCTGTTAATATGATGATGCTTGAAAATGGAACTACTCCTCGTTTATTTAATTGGAAAGAAATGATGGAGAGTTATCTCTCTCATTTGGAAGATGTTATTAGAAAAGCCTATCTATTTGATTTGCGAAAAATTCAAGATAGAATTCATATTCTTGAAGGATATTTAAAAGCACTTGCTAATATTGAAGAAGTAATCCAAGTTATTAAAACTGCCGCGGATGTCGAAAATGCAAAAAGGGGACTTCAACAGAAGTTTGGCTTTTCCGCGGCTCAAGCAAAGGCAATCCTCGATTTAAAACTTCAAAGATTGGCAAATATGGAGAAAATTAAAATCGAGAATGAGCTTGCAGATATTAGTAAAAAGGCAGAAGAGATTAAAAATATTCTTAGTAGCGAAGAGCTTTTCAAAAAAGAGATTGAAAAGGAAATTCTTAGAATAAAGAAAGAGTACGGAGACGACCGCCGTACAGTAAATATGAATTTGAAATTTGATGGTGATGATGAAGAGCCGGTAGAAAAGAAGACTCTTATTGTTCATCTTACTAACTTTGGTAATCTTTATACCTTTGAATCAACTACGCTTATGACTCAAAAGCGTGGCGGTAAAGGTACTAAAGTAAAAATGGATACTAGTGAGTATATTATTGATACTATTAGTGATTCAAATGCAAGTAATTGTCTTATCTTCTCAAACAAAGGAAAAGTATATACTATCAATTTGAATGATTTACCTATCAATCAAAAAGTAAATGTTAATACTATTTTTGAATTTGAGACTGGAGAACAAATAACAAATATTATTCCTTTTAGTAAAATAAATAATCGTAACTATATGATTTTTGTAACTAAGAATGGAATGGTTAAAAAAAGCTCCTTAGAGGAATATCGAATTAAGAAGTCTAAAGGAGTTATTGCTGTTAAGATAAAAGATGGTGATTGCTTAAAAAGAGTTATGTTGGTAGATTCCGCGCCTGTTGGAATTTTGACAAAAGCCGGAAATTATCTTATAATAGATACAGAAACAATAAATCCAACCGGACGAGCTACATCAGGGGTTATAGGGATTAAGTTGTCTAAAGATGATGAAGTAGTCGATGCAAAAATTATTCCACCAAATACAAAAGAAATAATTTCAATTTCTTCAAGTGGTATGATTAAGAGAACTGATTACGAAAGTTTCTCAATCGGCAATAGAGCTACAAAAGGCTCTGCTATTCAGAAACTTAAAGACAATGATACTATGATTAGCTTTAATGTTATTGACGAAAAAGACGACGAAATCGCCGTCGTGTCTAATAAAGCTATAATTAAGATACCTCTTAAAGAAACTCAGCTTTCAAGTAAAGGCGCTCAAGGAACCCAAGCAAAAAAACTTGAAGCGGGAGAAAGGATTACCGAAGTTTTGAAAATAAAGGAGAGGTAGAATGGAGAATGAGTTTGCTTTAGAAATAAAAAGACAAAAAGTTTTAACAGAATATAAAAGTGCTTTGATTTCTGCTATTAACCTTATACTAGATAATATTAAAAGTCAAAAGGATTTGGCCGAAGCTATTATAGAAAACGGTAGCACAAAAATGACTTCTGAAAAAGTAAAAGGATTTGAGAAATCTATTGACCGCTATTCAGCCTTAAAAAATAAAATTGAAAATGATTTAAAGCTATCAAAAGCTGACTATTCATTACTTGCAGTTGCTTGTACTGGTGCAAGCAATAGTGTTGCTTCAAATGCTCATAAACTTTTAGACTCAGCTAAACAACTGCAAAACTTAGCAAAAGCATTTATGGCGTAATTGGGAATTTAATCCCAAAAACAATAAAATTTGACTTTACTTAAATTTTATTGTATAATAAATATATAAGGTTGGGAAGCAAACCACCTTGTAATAAAATAATTTTATAAAAGAGTAAACGGAGGAAAATCTAATGACTGAAGGTTCACGCAAAGTATTTAATTTCTTGAAGGAAAACTATGGTGAGAAGCTGACTAACGCTGATATTGCTACTTCTCTTGGTCTGACCGGCCCAACTGTTGTTGGTTCTGTAAATGGTCTTGTTAAGAAAGGCTACGCTGTTCGTGAGGAAGTTACTATTCCCGCACAGGAAGAGGGCGGCAAGGATATGAAAGTTAAGTACATTTCTCTGACTGACGCTGGCATGAGCTTTGACCCTGATGCCGAAGCAAAGAAAGACTAATAGATAATCTTCTTTAAAATAAGAGGAGAGATTTTAAATGAAGAATCTCTCCTCTTAAAATTTAAGATTATTTAGAAAACCAGTATTTTATAATTATTATTGTGAGGTATTTTAAATGTTGAAACAAGCAGATAATAAAGTGCGTATTGAAGGTATTCTTAGTGAAGTTGATATTAAGACTGGTGAATCTAAGAAAGACGGCAAGCCCTATGTAATGGGTGAAATCAAGGTTAAGGTAACTCAAGATATTAACGGAAAAACCGAGCATATGGAAATTCCTGTTAATATGTTTGCGACAAAAGAAACAAGAAAAGGCGGACTTAATCCCGCTTATGAAAATATTATGAAGATTAAAGAAGAGTACACCAGTATTGCTTCTTGCGGCAACGAAGACGATGCAAGTCGAATTCGTATTGACCGCGCAGAAATCGGTGAAAACGCTTTTTGGGGCAATAACGGAGTTCTTGTTTCCCGTCCTCGTATTCGCGCTTCTTTCTCTACAAGAATTAAGAAAGACGAGTGTCAAGAAAACGCGAGTTTTGAGGCAGTTATCGTAATCGGTAACATTAAAGAGGAAGTAAGGAATGACGAGCCAACTGGTCGTCTAATTGTAAAAGGTATCATCATTCAGTATGGTGAGAAAGCTGATGTTGTTGATTTCATTGTTGCTTCTAATGACGCAATCAATCATATTCAAACCTACTGGAACGAGGGAGATACTGTTCGTATTGCAGGTAAGGTAAACTTCTCTTCTCGCGTTATCCATGAAGAGAAAGAAGTAGGATTTGGTGACCCAATTATCGAAGACCGCACCATTTCTGTTAAGGAACTAATTATTACTTCTGGTTCTCAGAGTGCTCTCGATGGAGATTTAGCTTATGATGCTGATGAAATCAGAGAAGCTCTAAAGAGACGTCAAGCAACTCTTGACGAGCAGAAAGAAAATGCTTCTAAGAAAGAAGCGCCGGCAACGGAGAAGAAAAGCACAGATTTCGGATTTTAAGGAGGTAATCAATAATGATTGATATTTTAAACCTCCAACCTACTAAAATCAGTAGAGATTTAAAAGGTAAATATCTTCTTATTTATTCAGTTCCTAAAGCTGGGAAAACGAGTTTAGCGACTCGTTTTCCAAAAAGTTTGCTTTGCGCATTTGAGAAAGGTTATAATGGATTATCTGGCATTATCGCGCAGGATATACCGAAATGGACTGATTTTAAATTAGTAGTTAAACAGCTTAAAACTCCTCAAGCGCAAGAAAGATTTGATACAGTTATTATTGATACAGCAACAATAGCTTGGGAAAAGGTAGAAGAGTATGTTTGTTCTCAGAACAGTGTAGACGATGTTTCAGAAATAGGCTGGGGCAAGGGATATAAAGCTTGTGCGAAAGAGTTTAATAAAGTATTCCGAGAAATTTCTATGTTAGGATATGGTATTGTCTTTTTGGCGCACGCGGAAGAAAAAGCTCTTCCTGACGGAGAAGACGGAGAAACTTTTATTTGCCCGATGCTAGAAAAAAGAGCTTATAAAATTATCAATGGTATGGTTGATATTATAGCTTATATAGACGTTGATTTTTCTACTGGAAAAAGATATTTACAAACTCGTAGAACTAAAAACATTGTTGCTGGTTCAAGATTTCAATATTTACCAGAACGATTTGAATTAAGTTATGAAAACCTTGTTAATAACCTTGCTGAAGCGATTGAAAAGCAAGGGGAAGCATCTGGTGGTCTTATTATGGACGAAAGACTTGGTTATGATAATGATTCACGTCCTTTTGAAGATATTATGAATGAAGCACGACAGTTATGGACAAAATTAACAGACGGAAATGAGGAAAACGCAAAGAAAATTCTAAAAATTGTAGAAGAAACTTTTGGTAAAAAAATGAAAATATCAGAAGCAACCGAACCTCAGAAAGATTTACTTGAACTCGTCGTTAATGAAATGAGAGATATGTAGTTAAAAGGAGGGCTTTATTAAATAAAGCTCTCCTTTTTGTTAAAGGAGTGTATAAATGAAGCTAATAGATACAAATATTCTACTTCATAATCCAAGTATCCTAGAAGAAATAGAAAATATTGTTATTACGATAAGAGTAATTGAAGAAATTGATGGATTAAA
>ERZ1643247.2778-NODE-2778-length-13232-cov-3.497002_pt1 | contig 13232 bp, 11 predicted proteins | sample MGYA00579264_ERZ1643247 | MGnify/ENA primary metagenome ERZ1643247 (study PRJEB29033, sample SAMEA4952262) | chicken gut metagenome | biome: Broiler Chicken; feature: Gastrointestinal Tract; material: Caecum | place: Ireland | collected 2018 | study: Broiler... | reverse complement strand
GAGACCTGACGATTTTGGCGGGGCGGCCGCAAAACAGGATTTCCGCAGGAACACGAAAACAGGAGCGGAGACGCGTTGCGTCCCCGCTTCTGTTCATGTCAAATCAGCATGACAAGTCATCCAACCTGGGCATTTTACATTTTCGTCCGCTGCTGATACAATAGTCCCATACGCCGCGGGAAACGCGGAGCACAAGCGGATGATTGAGGAGGAAATCCTATGGAATATCGAAAACTCCCCCACGGAGAGGAGCAGATCAGCATTCTGGGGCTGGGCACCAGCTCCATCGGCGCCGCCGGAGAGGATGAGATCCAGGCCACTGTGGAACTGGCGCTGGAAAAGGGGATCAACTTTTTTGACATGGCCTCGGCGGACGCGGCGCCGTTCCCCGCCTATGGCCGGGCCATGGCCGGAGCGCGGGACAAGGTCTGCTTCCAGATCCACTTCGGCGCCAACTACCAGGGCGGGATGTACGGCTGGACCACGGATCTGGACACCATCAAGCGCTCCATCGACTGGCAGCTGCGCGCCCTGAAAACCGACTATATCGACTTCGGCTTCCTCCACTGCCTGGACGAGGAATCCGATCTCCAGACGGTGCTGGACGGCGGCGTTCTGGACTATATCCAGCAGCTCCAGCGGGAGGGGACCGTTCGGCACATCGGCATGAGCTCTCACACGCCCCAGGTGGTGAACCGGGTCCTGGACATGGGGATCCTGGATCTTCTGATGTTCAGCATCAACCCCGGCTATGACTACCACCACGGGGACTACGCCATCGGCGGCGCGGAGGAGCGGATGGCCCTCTACCGCCGGTGCGAGGCGGAGGGCGTGGGCATCTCCGTGATGAAGGCCTTCAGCGGCGGCCAGCTGCTCAACGCCAAGACCTCTCCCTTCGGGCAGGCCCTCACGGAATACCAGTGCCTCCAGTACGCCCTGGACAAGCCCGGGGTGCTCACGGTGCTGCCCGGCGTCCGGAACCGGGCGGACCTCACGCGGATCCTGGGATTCCTGGACGCCACCCCGGAGGAGCGGGACTACTCCGTGCTGGGCACCTTCGCCCCCCGGGACGCCTCCGGCATCTGCGTCTACTGCAACCACTGCCAGCCCTGCCCCGCCGGGCTGGACGTAGGCCTGATCAACAAGTATTACGACCTGGCCCGGGCCGGCGACCAGCTGGCGAGGGACCACTACCGCAACCTGAGCCGCCATGCGGAGGACTGCATCCAGTGCGGCCACTGCGACCGCCGCTGCCCCTTCCATGTGGAGCAGACGGGGCGCATGGCGGAGATCCGCTCCTACTTCGGCCGCTGACAGCGGCCGGGCGGCTTTGACGCCCTTTCCCGCCGCATCCGGACAGGGGCGTGATCGAATCGCGCGGCATATCTTCAGACGGGAGGGATGACAATGGCCATGGAGGGCGGCGTCTGGATTATGCGGGGCCCGGACTGGCAGGCCCCCCGCCGCATCCAGAGCTGGCAGGAGCTGGCGGACTGGATCGATGAGATCGGCTTTCTGCCCCTTTTCAAAAACGAGGTGGACGGCTTCTCCGTGGAGGAGAACACCTCCGGCCGCTTCTGGTGGACCGGCGATGTAGAGCGGGACCCCTGGGAGTGGCGGTGTCTCATGGCCCGGAGCGGGCGGGTGGCCTACGGCAAGTTCTTCGGGAAGCGGGCCGGCTTCATCTCCCGGGCGTGGTTCCCCCACTTTGCCAACTGGCGGCGGGACGGCTACGACTTCGACAGCCGCTGGGACGAGGGGCTTGCCTCCATGCGCCAGAAGCGGATCATGGACCAGTTCCCGGCGGAGGAGCAGTGGTTCTCCTTCCAGCTGAAGCGGCAGGCCGGATTCGGCAAGGGCGGCGAGAAGAACTTCGAGGGGACGGTCACCGACCTGCAGATGCAGGGGTATCTGCTGATCCGGGACTTCCGGCAGCGCCTCAACAAGCGGGGGCAGCCCTATGGCTGGCCCATCTCCGTCTACTCCACACCGGAGGCCCTGTGGGGCTATGCCCACATCACCTCCGCCTACGCCGTGGAACCGGAGGAATCCAGGGCGCGAATCGATCAGCAGGTGCTGCGGAACTTCCCGGGCGCCGCGCCGGAGGCGCTGGCCGCCGTGCTGGGCGGGGCGTCCCGGCGATGATCTGGCAGCGATTCTGCGTGGTTTCGGTACCATGCGGCAGTGCGCCGCAAGAGCAAGATGCCCAATCTCCGAAGAGATTGGGCATCTTGTTTATATACGGGACATTTTTCGAATGTGATACTCCATAGAATCTGTCAGGTGCTTCCGGAGCAGGGTCGTGGCTTTTTTGACGTCACCCTCCTCAATCTTGTCCATAATAGCCATATGATGTCGGTATGATGTCCTGCACCGGTTGGTGTCATTGGCCGTCAGAGATGTAATGCGCTGCTCCTGTTCGATGAGGTCTGCGCAGATCTTCTCCAAACGCTGATTCCCCGTGTTCTTGGCATACAGCTCGTGAAACAGGTTGTCCGCGCGAACGAAGGCCTGATAGTCGTTCTTGTCCAATGCCGCCCGCATGTCGTCCACCGTTTGGCGCATCTGTGGAACGATATCCGTCCGCCCGCTTTTCATAAACAGTTCCAGAGCCAAGGTATCCAGAGAACGGCGAATCTCAAAGATCTCAATCACATCCTCGATTTGCACACGAGAGACCATCATACCACGGCCAGGCGCCGTCAGCACATAGCCGTCCTTTGCCAGTTCCCGCAGTGCGCTGCGCACCGGTGTCCGGCTCAGGCCCAGCATATCGCATAACTGCCGTTCCACCAGAATGGTATCCGCCGGGAGCTCCCCCTTGATGATCCACTCCTTAATTTTATGGTACGCAAAGTCATGCTTGTTTTCGCGTTCAAGGTGTTTTGTAAAGTCTCCAGCAATCGCCCCTGTCACAGATTTCAAGTCCTCTCACATTATTTTTTATCATATTATCCCCTATTTGTAAAAAATGCAACATTTTTCTATTGTTAGGAGAACGTCGTCAATCCCCCAAAAGTAACAATAGCTATTTAATTCATTTCCCGTCCTCCGCTCACATTCATCGGTTCCCCAATTGAATAGCTACACTCATCAGAGCACAGATAGACCAGGGCATTTGCAATATCATCCGGAGTTCCGAGTCTCCCGCACGGAATATCTTTAAGATTAGCGGCTTCAATTTCCGCATATGGCACTCCCTTAATCTCCGCTTCTTCCCGCAAAGACTGCAAGTGCATCTCTGTATTTAAATCACCCGGACAAATACAGTTCACATAGACCTTGTGTTTAATAGCTTCATAAGCAAAAGAACGCGTAAAATTTACAACCGCAGCTTTTGAGGCACAATATGGAGCAAAATACCCGTATCCCCTTTTTGCATAATATGATGCCGTATTAACAATGCGTCCGCCTTCTCCTTGCTTGATCATTTGGCGAATTGCCGCCCTACATCCATTGAAAATACCTCGAAAGTTGATGTTGATAACACGATCAAAAACCGCATCTTCAAAATTAGCAACTTCACACATTGCATGATTAATCCCCGCATTATTAAACATAATATCCAATTTCCCAAACTCAGCTGCGGTATCAGATACAAGTTTATCGACCTGTTCAGATTTTGTTACATCGCAGACCACACCTTTGCAAATACTACCCGGTACTGCTTTCATAATTTCTTTTGCTGTATCTTCAACAATAGATTTTACATCTGTCAAGACAACGATACATCCTTCCTTAGCCATACGAAGGGCACAACCTTTTCCTACACCGCCAGCTGCTCCAGTAATAATTGCTACTTTTCCGTCAAATCTTCCCATTATAATTCCTCCACTCTATTTATGACACTGAATCACAACTTTGATAGCTTCCCCATTTTTGATTGCTTGGAAACCACTCTGTATATTTTCAAGATCGAAAATATGTGTTACGATTTTATCCAGTTTTACAACTCCGGCTTCAATTACCCTGATCGCCCTAGGGAATGATTTTTTTGTAATATAACTGCCTGCAACGCTAATTTCTCGACGTGTCAAATCAAACGGAATCAGGTGATTTTCTTTTGCTTCATTAAGGCCAAACAGCATCACCTGCCCTCCGACTGCACAGCAACTAACTGCATCAGTCATAAGTCCGCCAACACAATCAATGACGATATCTGCTCCCAATCCATCCGTTTGTGCTTTCACAAATTCATTTAAGTTATCTTTTCCAGGATCGACCACAATTGCTCCCAGAGCCTCAACTGCAGATTTATGTCTAGCAGACCGAACTGATACGATCACCTTACCTGCCCCATATGCCTTTAAGAGTTCCGTATACATCAGGCCAATTGGGCCCGCACCTAAAACTACACAATAATCTCCTATCTGTATTTTAAGTTTAGCAAGAGAGCTTATGACGCAAGCCAGAGGTTCGGTTAGCACTACCCGTTTGGCCTGAACACTCTGATCTCTGATTTTATGAACTTGAGTATCAGGCATCACGCTGAATTCTGCCATTCCGCCATTGTAGTGAAATCCTGTCAATTTGATATTTGGGCACATATTCGTGTGACCATTTTTGCACATAGCGCACTTACCACAAGCTATATTAGGTTCAACTACTACCCTTTCACCAATAGAAAAACCGGAAACGGAGTCTCCCATCTCCACAATTTTACCTACATACTCATGGCCAATAATTGTGTTATATGTTACAGGATGTCTCCTTGGAACTGAGATCGCACTGACATCACTCCCGCAGATCGCACAGCATTCCACCTGTATTAAAATATCATTGGAATTCTTTATCTTGGGTTTTTCTACTGAGAGCACTTGTAGATTACCTTCATCAACTAATACAGCTGCTTTCATTTTATCGCCCATATAAGCCTCTTTACGAAAATAGATGATATTTGTTCATATATCCTCCGGTGCCCTAGCATAAACTACTGGAAATCCTCTGCCTTGTACTCATCAGATGGATTCAGTGGATCTGTATAAAGATATGCAATTGGTGGAACGGTTTCTTTTTCCGGGATCTCCTTGCCATTAAACAAATCATTCGCCCGAGTAATGGCTTGGTAACCCTGCCGATAAGGTCCTTTATCGATCGTTCCGTACAGTTGTCCCGATTCCATAGTATCAATACAATACTGTGTATAATTCAAGGTGACTACAACAATTTCACCAGTCTTACCTGCAGCTTCAATTGCCTGAATCGCTCCTTGGGCCATTTCATCATTAGCCGCAATGATTCCATCTAGTTCTGGATAGGCAGCAAGAAAGTTTGTCGTCTTGTCATACCCTTCACTTCTGGCCCAGTTTGCCGTATCACTCACAACAATTTTAATATTAGGATACTGATCAAATATCTCCATATGGCCACTCTGGATCGCTGTAGCAGTCGAAGAACCGCTCATTCCTTCTAAGATTGCAATGTTACCTTCTTCGTCTAATGCGTCAACTAACATCTGCGCTGCCATCTTACCGCCCAGATAGTCTTCACCAGTAATGAAATAGTTGACTTTTGCCCCAAGCTCAGCACACGCCTCTTCATCAGCCGCTGTATCAACAATAAACAATGGTGTTCCTTCGTTATTGCACTCTAATACAAATGGTGCGATTGCTGTACTATCTAGAGGCGCAGCTACTATCAGATCAAAATTCTGACTCAAAACAGTCCTTAGCAGTTCTTGTTGGTCTTCTACATCTGTCTCTTTCTGATTAGAAAACAGTGTATAAGAAAACCCAAATTCGCCACAGGCATCTTCCAATCCACTAATATAATCAATCCAGAATGGATCCGTTTCATTTTTTATGACCAGTGCAATGTTTTTTGCATTTCTATCACCTTCTTCAACAGATATATTATTGGATGGTGTACTATCCGAATTATCACAACCAATAAGCATAGACATGATGAGTACCAGCGCAAAAGCAAAAGTGAACTTCTTTTTCATGGTATTTACCTCCAAACTTGTTCTAATTTGCGCATGCTCTGCCTCGGAATTCTTTTATTGTAGAATTGTAGATCTGTGGCTATTTTCATGTGGTCTCTTGCTTATTTCGATTGATCATGTCAAATAAAACGACCAGAATAATGAGCAGCCCAATTACTATTTGCTGGGTATACGTACCAACCCCCATTTGAATTAAACCATTTTTAATAACTCCCATCAGTACGACACCTAAAAGTGTTCCTACAATGCTACCCTCACCACCCGTAAGGCTAACCCCTCCAATTACACACGCTGCAATTGCATCCAATTCATATCCATCTCCGCAGATGGGGTTTGCACTATTCAGTTTGCCTACCACATACAGAGACGCTAGTGCCGCGCAAAAACCAGAAACAATATATGGTAGATTCAAAAACTTCTTCACATTTATACCAGATAGCTTTGCAGCTTCTGCGTTTCCGCCAATTACATACAGATATCTACCCACTTTTATATATCTGAGCACAAAGAATGCTGCAATAAAGCAAATTAGCATGATGATAAACCCTGTCGGTATCACTGTCAAAACTCTCGATTGCATGAATCTCAATAAAGGCATAGAAAACCCCGTAACGGATTTACCACCCGAAATTGTCAAAGCAAGGCCAGCTGCAACACTCTGAACTCCTAATGTAGCAATAAATGCAGGTACTTTTCCCAAAGATACCAGTAATCCATTGATACTCCCAATTACAATTCCGATTAAAAGTGTTAATAGAATTGCAGGGGCTAGAGGAAGCCCCAGCAGGTTAATCATACTCGCTAGACACACGCCACAGAGGGAAACCATACTTCCTACTGACAAATCAATTCCTCCTGTCAGCAAAACAAACGTCATGCCGACAGCTAGTGTGCCATTGCTAATTACCTGATTCAAAATTGCAACCAAGTTTGCTGCTGTCGCGAAGTAATCTGTTGCAATTGTAAGTACAATGCACATAACAATAAGGATAATTGTCAAAATAACAAGATTATTTTTCAGCAAACTCTTTTTTTCCCTTTGGGCTCCCATCAAAGAATCATTCCTCTCATAATATCATCTTCACTGATTTTCCCAGACTCGTATTCACTAGCTAACAATTCACTTGTAATACAGCCCTCTTTAACAGTAATGATCCTATTGCAGATTCCCATCAGTTCTGGCATGTCAGAAGAAATTACAATGACCGCTCTCCCCTCTAAAACAAATTGATTGATCAAGTTGTATACTGCGACCTTGGATCCAACATCGATGCCTCGGGTTGGTTCATCAAAAATGATGATACCCGGATCGGCAAACATCCATTTTGCGATAACAACTTTCTGTTGATTACCTCCGGAAAGATCTCTGACCTCTTTTTTTGTTGTGGTCAATGCAATTTTTAACTTATCAACATAGGTTTCTGCAACTTTTCTTTCTCGTTTTTGACTGATAATCCCGTATTTATTGCATATTCCCTTTAAATTAGCAGAAGAAATATTCTTTTCAACGCTCATTCCTAGAAGAAGTCCTTGACCTTTTCGATCCTCTGGCAATAAAGCGATTCCCTTTTTCACAGCATCTGTTGTATTCTTTATCTGTACTTCCCTTCCATATAGAGAGATACTTCCAGTGTCAAATCTATCAGCACCGAAAATGCATCTCATAATTTCTGTTCTTCCCGCTCCTACCAGTCCAGCAATACCCAAGATTTCTCCTGTATTTACACAAAATGAAATATCATGAAGTTTTTTGCCCGCAGAAAGTCCTTTGACTTGTAAAACTTCTCGTTTTTTGATACAGGAAAAATCTACTTTGGGATACTGTTCTTTGAGAGTTCTTCCAACCATCTTGTTAATCAAAAAGTTTGTATCAATTTCATTTACTTTATTAGTTGATACCAATTCTCCGTCTCTTAAAATTGTAACGCGATCACCAATTTCAAAAATCTCTTCTAATCGATGGGAGATATAAATAATTGCAATATTTTCCGCCTTAAGCTTCTTAATAATCTCAAACAAGCGGACAATCTCTTTTTCTGTTAAAACTGCCGTTGGCTCGTCTAAAATCAATATCTTTGGCTGTTTTCGTACAACGCGACTGATTTCTATCATCTGCTGATGTGCAATACCAAGCTTTGAAATCCGAACCGAAGTATCAATGTCTTCCTGATTTAAAACTTCCTTCAGGACCTTTCTTGCCTCACTGTAAAGTTTTTTCCAATTAATTATTCCTTTGTTAATCGGCATGTCAGAACCCAAAAAAATGTTCTCAGCTACTGAAAGTTCAGGAACAAGAGATAGTTCCTGGTAAACTGTTCCTATCCCTAATGCTGTGGCATCACTAGGTGATTGGATTTGAACTTCTTTTCCTTCATATAGAATAGATCCTTCATCCTTTGTATACACCCCGGCAAGAATTTTCAGCAAAGTGGATTTTCCAGCGCCATTTTCTCCAATCAGCACATTTACTTGGCCTGGATACACGTCAAATGCGACATTTTTTAGCGCATAAAAATTTCCAAATTTTTTGCTTATATTTCTGGCTTGTAAAATAGGCTCCATGTCACCCCTCCACCTTTCTTTTTAGCAAGCCAACTTTTTGCAGATGGGCCATACTCTCTTTCACTCAAAGGAAACCTGAATTTTGACGTTCGTACCCTCCTGGTCGTCCGCCAGTTCATCGAAGGCTTTCTGGGTATCTTCAACACCAACTACCTTGGTGACCGCTTTCTCCACCGGGATCCTGCCGGAAGACACCAGATCGATGCTCTGCTCAAAGTCATAGGTGTTGAAGCACCACAGACCCACCGCATTGTAGTCCCGATAAGCAAAGTCAAACATCGGAAGCGTCACTTCACCGACAGGCAGTCCGCTTTGCACATATGTGCCGCGCTTTCTCATAGACCGCAAGCAATCCTTCATGCAGGAATTATTGCCGGAACAGTCGATGGCGATGTCAACGCCGTACTCCGTCCGCTTCATAATCTCCTCGGGAACGCTGACTTTTGTAGGATCAAACGCCTCTGTTGCACCCCACTCCGCACAGCGATTCCGGCGAACCGGCTTACTTCACTCATGTAGATCTTGGAAGCGCCCGCCGCCTGTGCTCCCAATAGAGAAAGAACCGCAGTGGGACCAGCGCCTCCGATCAGCACAGTATCACCCACCTGAAGATTCCCGCGCCGCAGGCCATACAGCGCCAGAGAAAGCGGCTCAATACAAGCTCCCTGCTCAAAGGTCACATTGTCAGGCAATTTCCGCAGCTGATATTCCTTAACATTCACATATTCGCCAAATCCGCCATAGGGCCACTGGAGGCCGGTCGCTGCAAACTGTTCACACAGATGCTCCAACCCCATTCGGCAGTATTTGCACTTGCCGCAGTGCATCAATGGCATGATGCAGACCCGGTCTCCCACGTGCCAGCGGTTATGGTCCAGTTCGGAACCTAATTCCTCGATCACGCCAGAGAATTCATGGCCCATCACCAACGGCCCCATATGTCCAGTTAAGGGATGAGGTCTATCGAACCACAGCGTTTGCACACCATACACATACTCATGCAAGTCCGTGCCGCAGATTCCGCATCTTTTCACTTTGATCAATGCTTCGTCAGACTTAATCTTAGGCTCGTCGATCTCTTCAAATCGGATGTCCCGCTTGCCGTAATATCTCGCTGCTTTCATAGTTACCTCCTTATATATTCGATACACTTTAAAATAACCAGTACAGATACGAGAGATATATCGGTTCCCATTTAAAAGCCCAAATCAATGAAACTCTCCCAGTATCTGTACTGGTTTTTATGAATTATTATTTGTTATCTTCTATTTTATTTTATCAAAATCTCACAAAATCGGGCAGGCGAGGAGTTCTTCCTTGGGGAACTTGGAGATCACCAGGGGGCCGTCCTTGGTAATGACCACTTCGTCTTCAATGCGGGCTCCCACGTGGCCTTCGCCGTCGTAGGTCTCCACCGCGATGACCATGCCCTCTTTCAGTTCCACCGGGTGTTCCAGAGAGAAACTCCGCTCGATCATGGGCCGCTCCCACAGGCATACGCCCAAGCCGTGGGCAAAGGCCAGACCAAAGGACTCTCCCTGATTCTTGAAGCCCCAGTGGCGGCAGTCCGGCCAAGCGTTGACCACGTCTGCCGTGGTATTGCCCACGCGGCATTTGTCGATACCTGCCAGCAGCATCTGATAGGCACTGTCATACACCCGCCGGGCCTGATCCGTGGGCTTGCCGCAGCACAGTGTCCGGTAATAGCAGGTATGATAGCCATTGTACAGTGTACAGATGTCCGCGAACACCATGTCCTGAGGCTGAATCACCCGGTCCGAGGACAGATGGGGATGGGGGTGAGCCCGGGTACCGGATGTCATCTGAATATTGTGGATCCACTGAGAGCCCAGCCGGTGCAGTTCCGCGGCGGCCGCCGCCTGCAGCTCATTCTCCTTGGCGCCGGGATGCAGGGCACGAGCCATCTGATAGAACGCCGCGTCCACGCTGGCCGCCGCCTGCATCATGATCTGGATCTCGTCTTCGTTCTTGATCTCCCGGGCCGCGCACATGACCTCCTCACCGTCTCCCAGCTTATAGCCGCGCTTGGTCAGCTCCACCATCAGCTGTCCGTCGATCTTATCCACGCCGATGGGTGCCTTTGGGTCCAGATGGTTTTCCTCCATCACCATCCGCAGGTCCGCCTCGAACTTGTCCAGGTGACCGCCGTCCACGCCCCAACTGGCCGGCAGAGCGCCGAACATGGTGGTGTGGGCCGGATAGGCACGGTCCTTGATCCAGGAGCAGTTGAGCCGTTCATTGGCCACCTCGGAACCGAAGCCGAAGATATAGGGTTTACCGCCACGGGGGACAATAGCGTACCGCCCCATATTGTCCACCTCAGGCGAGGCCACCGCCGTGGAAGTGGCGTACCGTTTATTCTCCGTTGCAAACAGGATCAGGCAGGAAAAGTCTGTTTTCGCCAGATATTCTTGAATCCGCGCCTCCCGGTATTCCCGCATCCGTGTAAAGTCGATCCGGTCTTCATAGTCTACCTGCATTGCGCCTTTTGTACCAAAAATCATCGTATCTTCCTCCTTTTCATCTGGTGCGTTGCCGGCTTTCCCGCCTCGTCTGCTCGGAACTCTTTTGGTATACCAAAAGTATATTATTGATAATCCAAAATGTCAATGCAAACTTCATCTATTTTTGTTAGTTTGTGACATATATCCGCAGATAGCACCGAAAATTAGGTTGTTTTGTACAATAACTTTTGGTTTGTCAAGGATATACACCATTATGTAAAACAGGTAAAATTCGTAGAATTTCATCAAAAATGGAGGCAATTCGCCAGGAGTCCGGCCCTCTGTGCACGCAAACCTCTGAACATTTTCCTCGTTCTGTCCGGCATTTGAAAAGTACCCGCAACCGCTGGAACCGAATCGCGCTCAGGCCCTGATCCGCCGGGCGTGTCACAACACAAAGTCCGGCAGGCTGGAAACTCCGCAGCTACTTTGATCTTAACATCGCAATGCCGTCCTCGCCCTCTATCTATCCATACCATTGCGGGCAGATCACCCCAGCGGCCGGCTATCGCTGCTGCGGGGATGGATCCGGTCTCCGAAAACTTCCGCGCCGCAATATGGTTTCCGGCTCCTGCGGATGGCAGCCGCTGTATTCCCCTTAAAATCTACGATTTTCTTGTCAGTTTCCTCCAAATATGCTATGATTATACACACAGGTGCCGGGTAAGAGATTGGCAGCACAACACGACGCGCGTGCGTTCTGGCATTGCGAGAATCGCGTTGAGAGATCAAGAGAGATGGGGCCGTGAGATGACGATTGTAGAGTCTATTAAATGTATTTTGCAGCAGAACAGAGAGGGGCTGACCGCAAGGCAGATCTACGATGAAATTATCCGCCAGAATCTGTATGTGTTTGGTGCCGCAAATCCGGTTGGCGTTGTGAACGGGCAGCTGCGGCGCCGCTGCGTCGGGCTGGATTTTCCCACAGCCTACCCCATCAAATGCTTCGAGATTGCGGGCTATGAGGGTAAAAAGATTCGGTTCCGCCTGGCTTCAGAGGAGAGCGTCTCTCAGGCCGCCCCTTCCAAACCGGCAAATCAGTCTGAATCGCTGCCGGAGGAAAAGATCAACGCCGCCCTGCAGGAACATATCCGAAATATCCGGCAGCAAGTCCTGGATTGCATGCTCCAGCACTCCCCCAAATTCTTTGAGCACCTCGTCCTCGATCTTCTCTTGGCGATGGGGTACGGCGCCGATAAATCCTCCGGCGTCGTCACGGGGCGTTCCCATGACGGCGGAATTGACGGGATCATCAGCGAGGACAAGCTGGGGCTCTCGCTTATCTATATTCAGGCAAAAAAGAATGCCCCCTCCAATCGGGTGGGGCGGAAAGAAATCCAGGCTTTTATCGGCGCCATGGAACACGTCCAGAAAGGAGTTTTCATCACGACCTCTGATTTTACGAAGGAGGCCGTCTCCTTTGCCGAAAAGCAGCAGCAGAAGAGCATCAAGCTGATCAACGGCAGCTGGTTGGCGGATCTTCTGGTGCGTTATCGGGTGGGGGTGGACGTGGCCAAGACCATTTCCCTCTACAAATTGGACACGAACTACTATTCGGAGTAAGCTCGCGTTTTCGGCAGGTAAATTTTGTAACTCCCCCTTGACAAAGCCACGCAGATCTGTTATAAGGAAACTGATCGAGTTTTGTAAGAGCTCTGCGGCATCGTACTGTGGGGACAGAAATGCAGAATGATCGATGGTATGGATTCAAATGCAGCGGCCTATTCTCCGCCTGTGCAGCGGGTGGGGGTCTATCTGTATATATCTTTATCCGACGATTGTGTTCTGTTCAACGCCTTGCAAATCTTGCAAGGCGTTTTGTTTTTGCGGAACTCGACAAATTATGTATCATGCAGGAGGATAAAGAAATGAGCACAGTTCAAATGCCCCCCCAACCGCAGGTGGACCTGATTCGTCCGGACAAGCTTTTTGAATCGCTCCGCTTCAACGAGTACTCTTCCGAAAACGGGATGGGGGAAATCGTTGATAATTCTGTGGAGGCCGGGGCCACTTGCATCGACGTCAGAATCACCCGTGCGAAGCAGTATGGTCGTGGGCGGCCCAAAACAAAGGTGGCTGAAATCGCGGTAGCGGACAACGGCTGCGGCATGAATGACGATGTGCTGAGCAAATGTCTGGCATTGGGAGAGTCCATTCGCTCCACAAACCAAGGCAAGCGCGGGATCGGCCGCTTTGGAGTG
>ERZ1643247.2777-NODE-2777-length-13239-cov-3.770859_pt1 | contig 13239 bp, 11 predicted proteins | sample MGYA00579264_ERZ1643247 | MGnify/ENA primary metagenome ERZ1643247 (study PRJEB29033, sample SAMEA4952262) | chicken gut metagenome | biome: Broiler Chicken; feature: Gastrointestinal Tract; material: Caecum | place: Ireland | collected 2018 | study: Broiler... | reverse complement strand
ACGGGACGGCCGGCTATATGGAAAAGCTGGAAGAACTTCTGAAGGTGCCGTTTTCGGCGGCGCCGCCTCATCTGAGCCGTCAGAGGGCGGGAGCGCTGGCAGCCCTGGGAGCCTGCTATTTCCGGGAAGGCCGCGTCTGCACAGCCGCTGAGCATAAGCCGGATTATCTGCGCCTGTCTCAGGCAGAGCGGGAACGGCTGGAGCGTCAGAAGGCGGAGTCTCAGACGGAAAAAAGAAAGGATGGCAGCAATGGTACAGATTCGTGAAATGACCCTGGATGATCTGGAACAGGTGATGGTGATAGAAAGGGAAAATTTCTCCGTACCCTGGACGGAGAACGGTTTCTTTTCCTTTCTGCTGCGTCAGGATACGCTGTTTCTGGCAGCGGAGGAGGACGGGCGCGTAGTCGGATACTGCGGCGCAGTGCTGGTGCCCGATGAAGGAGATGTGACCAACGTATCGGTGTCCCGGGGCTGTCAGGGCCAGGGAATCGGACGGGCGCTGGTGCAGGAGCTGGTCGGCCGCGCTGCGGCTGCAGGGGTTGCCCGCCTGTATCTGGAAGTCCGCAGAAGCAATGCGCGGGCCCTGAGGCTGTACGGCGGCCTGGGCTTCGAACAGACAGGAATCCGGAAAAATTACTATGAAGAACCCGTGGAGGACGCGGTGCTGATGTGCAGAAACTGTGCTGACAGTCTTTCCCATGTCTGACACCAGTTTCCACTGTACGGCATCGTACGGATACGTTATACTGTGAGGGAAGCTGAAACCTGTCTGTCTTACCGGGGAGGAACGTTTATGAGAAAATATATTGAGAATACGAAAGAACTGGAAAAGGCCGTCTGCAACTTCTGCGGAAAGGAGCTTCTGGTGGAAAACGGAATTCTGAAGGAAGGCATCTGTTCTGTAGATGTGACGTGGGGTTATTTTTCAAAAAAAGATACGATGATTCATCATTTCGATTTGTGCGAGGATTGTTATGACAGGTTTACGGCTCAGTTCGCTGTTCCGGCGGAAGTGGAAGAAGAGACGGAAGTCGGATGGACAAGCCTGTAAAAATCTGGTATGATAGGGTCATGCAGTACACTAAAGAAACAGCGAGGTAGAGAAAAAAATGTTTAGTCCGACTTTTGACTGGGTATTTGCCGCCATACTGGCGGTGCTGGCCGTGGTATTCTTTATGGGCAGGGGAGCCGGTGTACTCCGGGCGTTTTCCGGAAGGGACAATGAGATGATGGTGAAGAAAAAACGGACGCCGGAGGAAGAACTCCGCTATCAGCGGGCGTTTGGCTGGTGCCTTCTGATCATGTCCGCCAGCGAGGTGATGATGGCGATTCTGGCGCCGTATTTCTTCTGGGTGCCCATCGCGTCCATCGTAATTATAGTTGTGGATCTGGTGGCGCTGGTGCGCTATCTCAGAAAAAATTTCCCTGATTAACAGGAGGAGCGTATGAGTCCGGCAGAAGAGAGACTGAACGGATGTTATGAAAGCCTTGCAGGCCGTATTCCTTTCCAGCCCAAAGTGGCGCTGGTTCTGGGCTCCGGCCTGGGAGGCTTTGCGGATGAAATGCAGCAGGAGGCTGCTGTGGCATACGGGGAAATCAAGGGGTTCCCTGTATCAACGGTTCCGGGGCATAAGGGCCGCTTTGTGTTCGGCAGCGTACACGGGGTTCCGGCGGTGATTATGCAGGGGCGTGTACATTATTATGAAGGGTACTCGATGGAGGATGTGGTGCTGCCCGTACGCCTGATGCGGAAGATGGGAGCGGACATCCTCTTTCTGACCAATGCAGCCGGCGGTATCAATGCCGGTTTCCGGCCGGGAGATTTTATGATGATTACCGATCAGATAGGCGATTTCGTGCCTTCTCCCTTACGGGGACCGAATCTGGACAGCCTGGGCCCGCGCTTCTGTGATATGAGCCAGGTGTATGACAGGGAGCTGCAGGCTGTGCTGCGGAAGACGGCAGGGGAACTGAATATTACTCTGAGGGAGGGAGTATATATTCAGCTTCCCGGACCAAGCTATGAGACTCCGGCAGAGGTACGCATGTGCCGTACGCTGGGAGCGGATGCGGTGGGGATGAGCACGGCCTGCGAGGCTGCTGCGGCTGTTCACTGCGGGCTCCGGGTATGCGGAATCTCCTGCATTACCAATATGGCCTGCGGCATTACGGACAGACCCCTGTCCCATGCAGAAGTGCAGCAGGCAGCGGATGAGGCCGCGCCGGCATTCCGGCAGCTGCTGGAATGCAGTATCCGGAAGATGGGAGAGCTCTGCCGGAAGGGAGCGGACTGACGCCGGGAAATCCGCAGATAAATACTACAAAAAATACATAGGAAGAGCGGCGGAGAGAAACAGAGGGATAACGATGGGAGAAAAGGCGGGAGCAGGAAAAAAGAATGAGGTCAGAAAAGAAATCTTTTCAGAAATATCCCGGGCCGATGGACTGAAGCTGGAGGTTCTGGTGACGGAGCCTCCGGAGGGAATGGGTCTGCGGGGCATTCTTCAGATTTCCCATGGAATGTGTGAGCATAAGGAGCGCTACCTGGATTTTATGGAATACATAAGCAGCCTGGGCTTTGCCTGCCTGATCCATGATCACAGAGGCCATGGAGCCAGCGTCCGCGCAGAGGGCGATCTGGGCTATATGTACGGCGGCGGGGCGGCTGCACTCCTGGCGGATCTTCATCAGCTGACCGGGACAGCGAGGGAGAGATGGCCCGGCCTGCCAGTGGTGCTTTTCGGCCACAGCATGGGTTCCCTGGCTGCCCGGTGCTACGCCAAGCGGTGGGATAATGAGCTTCATGAACTGATTCTCTGCGGACCGCCAGGCAAAAATCCGGCTGTGGGAATCGGAAAGCTCCTGGCTCATACAGAGAAGCTGTTCAGGGGCGGCCGTCATGCCAGCCGACTGCTGCAGGGGCTTTCCTTTGGGACGTATGCAAAGAAATTTGCGAAAGAGGGCAGTTCATTTGCATGGATCTGTGCGGATCCGGAGACAGTAGCGGCATATGAAAAAGACCCCGGCTGCGGTTTCGTGTTTACGGACGACGGATTTCTGACGCTTTTTGAACTGATGGAGGATACCTACAGCCTGAAGGGGTGGAGGTGTTCGAAGCCTGATCTTCCGGTGCTGTTTATCGGAGGGGCGGACGATCCCTGTATCGGCGGCGTGCGAAAGTTCAGGCAGGAGCTGGAATGCATGCGTCTGGCGGGCTACCGTAATGTGAGGGGAAAGCTGTATCCGGGGCTGCGCCATGAGATACTCAATGAAAATTGCCGATATGATATTTATATGGATATCGGAAAATACATAACGAAGAATTTCTAAAGGCATAATGAAAGAAAGACTGATAAACAGCGGCTGTTATAGTGCGGCCACAGCTTATCAGTCAATGCATGTCAATGATTGAAAATACCGTTTACAGGAACTGCATGGGCGGTGCTGTAAGAGAGTACGGAAGTTCGCCGCTTCCGTACTCTTGATTTATCTGCTGCTGCAGAGGTTCTTTGAAGCAGGCCAAGAATCAGTCATCATCCCAGTCGTCATCATCGTCATCATCCCAATCATCATCGTCATCATCCCAGTCATCGTCATAGGTATCATCCCAGTCATCATCGTGGGTATCATCCCAGTCATCATCGTGGGTATCATCCCAGTCATCGTCATAGGTATCGTCCCAGTCGTCGTCGTGGGCATCATCCCAGTCATCGTCTTAGGCATCATCCCAGTCGTCATCGTGACTGCCTGTCTGCGGAGGAGCAGTGGGAGCCAGAGTGGCAGGAGCGGGCGTACTGGTAACAGGAATCTGCATCCCGTCATCGTCGTCCCGTTCGACTTCATAGACTTTCCCGGTAACGGCATCTACTTCGTATTCATATTCCACGCCGTCCATGATGAATTCGATCTCATAAATACCATCATCCAGCTCATATTCTTTTACGATGAACTGCAGGTCGTCACGTCCTAACTGAGCGGAAATGATTTCCTGGGCGGCCTGTTCGTCAATATAGCCTTTTTCTCCCAGAGTGTCATCATAATCATCATCGTCAAGGGCAACAGCCTGAGAGCCGATCTGATTTGCTTCTACAGTGATACGGATTTCGTCAGCGATTTCATTCAGAAATTCCGAATGAGGGTATTCTGACCCTTTTGCCAGCTTCAGAATGATATTCTTTTCATGGCCGGCTATAGTAGCGTCAAAGTATCCGGCTTCATTGATCTCCGTTACAAGATCCCCGACTACTTCCCGGCAGGGCTGCCCTTCATAGCCGGCGTAGGAGGAAAGTACAGCTTTGCCGTCTGCGTTCATTCCCTCCAGAGAAAGCACATCGCCGGTTTTGTCGTAGGAAATTTCAATTTCCGGGTTGACGCTCAGCAGAAGCGTTCCGGCGGGTTCGGGTTTTGCGGCTTCCGGCGTAAGAGATGCGGGGCGGTCAGCCTGTGTGCTGACCTGTGCGGTTTCCTGGCTGGCGCCGCAGGCCGTCATGCCTGTCAGGAGAATACCTGCTGTTAATGCAATACCTGCTTTCTTAAAATTCACCTTCTTTGTCATAATTTTGTCACCTTTCTATTTTTTCAGAGGCTTTTTTTATTTCTTTATGTGAGAAGAATACGGGGCGTATTTACGAAAACCGGGGTCAGAAGAAAAAAATTGAAAAAATTTTAATCATCGTCGCCGTCGTCACTGTCGTCGTCGTCACTGTCGTCGTCGCCACTGTCATCATCATTGCTGTCGTCGTCCCCATCGTCGTCATCCCAGCCGTCGTCATCATCGTCGTTTTCGTGCCAGACAGCGCCGTCGTCATCATCGTCATCGTCTGAAGGTATGACGACTGGTGTGGGCGTGGGCGAGGCTGCAGGCGTGGGCGTTTCGGTCTGGGGTGCAGGAGTGGCTGTGGGAAGGTCAATGATGATCTCCACGTCCGATTCTGTCTGAAGCAAGGGCTCTTCTGCTTCTTCCTCCATGATGCCTGTGCGGATGATAATGGTCTGCCCGTATTTTTCACGCATCTGGGCCAGGGACTTTTCTTCCTCCTCCTGCTGCCAGTCGCTGTCATCGCTTTCCACTGTAATGGAAACAGTGCCGCCTTCCGTCAGGTAGCCCATATCCATGGCCCGGTCTATCAGCTCTTCGGAAGCCTGTTCGCGGCTTTTTCCCTGATATTCGTACCCTTCCAGCAGATCCTCTCCGTCCTGGTTCAGCGCGTCCAGATCCAGAACCCGTTCCGTCTGGCTGACAGTCATCTGAATATCAGGATTGATCTGAAGTCTTACTGTTCCGTATGGCGTGAAGTTTGGCCTGTACACGCCGAAGAACAGCAGAAGGAAACAGGCGGCCGCTGCCGTCAGGCTTCTTGTCATGCGGCGGAGCAGGCGGATTCGTTTCTGGCCGCTGTCGGGCGAGGGAGACAATTCTATAATATCCATTACAGTATCGCCCACATGGTAGTTCAGATTTGCCGCTTTCAGGAAACGGCCGCTCTGGTCCAGAAGCACTGCATAGGCCGGGTGGGTTTCCATAACCAGATATTTCATATGGCAGCTTCCTCCTTTCCTTCGCCAAGCTGACAGAGATGTCCGCGGATGATTTCATAGCCATTGGTGAATGCCAGCAGGATGGCGACAAGATATTTCCGGTGCCGTTCCATGGTTTTCCGGTCGGTGCCGGAGCCGGCGGAAAGCTCGTTGACGGGAAGCTTTCTGCTGCGAAGGAGCTGCTCCAGAAGCTCCGGATGCTCCCTGGCATATTCCAGCACCCGGAGACAGGCGGAAAAAGTGCGCTTTTGTCTGGGGCAGTTGTCGGCTACGTCAGAAAAGGAAATCCCGAATTCCTCCAGCTTTTTTTCAAATTCCCGGATTTCCTGCTGGCTTGCTTCACGATGGGCGTAGCCGTCAAAGTGATCGAACTGATCGGCCAGGGTATCCATCAGGCTGTTTCCCTCATCCTCCTCCTGAAAAGGCGTGTCCAGGGAAATGATCTTCCGGTGCCGTTTTTCCTTGCGGTAATAGTCGATCAGGCGGTTCCGGATCGCCCTCGCGGCATAGGAAAGGAAAGCACCCCGGCCTTTTTCATAGCTCAATATGGCTTCGTAAAAGGCAAACATGGCGATGCTTTCTTCGTCCTCCCGCCCGTTATCCGTCGGGTAAACGGCACGGGCCACCTCGTTCCGGATAAATCCGAGATACTGCTGAATCAGCGCGTCGGCAGCCTGTGAATCCGTTTTGGCGGCGTAAACTTTTTCCACAATTTCATGTTCTGTTTTTACCATCTTCTGTGCTCCACCCCTCCTGTTATATAGAGTACGAAAAAGATTGGGGATTTTCGGGGCCGCGGCAGATAAATATTATGAATAAGAAGAAACCGGTGTGGCCGGCTGTACGAGCAGCGGGAGAAATATAGCTGTCCGGCGGCAGTCCCATATGAAAATATTGAAGAACAGCGCGGGCTGTTCCGGCTGCAGGGCATGAAGTGTAGAGTGTCTGGCAGTATATTCTGCGGGTATGCCCTGGCTATAGTGATTGTATGGTATCAGGCCGGGGAGAAATACACAATCAAATACAGGTTAAGAAAAGGTAAAAAGTGCGTAAAACACAGGCGGACGGGAGCAGGGCAGAAATATGACGGAATTTCGCCTGGAAAACACTATACATTTGTGATATAATCTAAGAGCGGAATCCCTCTGCTGCTTGCGGAGGCTTTTATGAACAGAAGAAAAACTTTAAAGGAACTGACGCTGAAAGACAATTTCCTGTTTTGCGCGGTTATGGCGGAAGAAGAAAACTGCCGGGGACTGCTGGAGATGCTTCTGGATTTCCCCATCGAGCATATCGAGGTGAGCCGGGAAAAAAGCATCGTATACCAGCCGGAGTACAGGGGCGTCCGCCTCGATCTCTATGCCAGGGATGCGGCCAATACCCGCTATAATATAGAGATGCAGGTGGCGCCGATACCGGCGCTGTCCAGGCGGTCAAGGTATTATCACAGCCAGATCGATATGGAACTGCTGCTTGCGGGCCAGAGTTATCCGGAGCTCCCGGATGTCTATGTGATTTTTATCTGCGATTTCGATCCGTTCGGACTGGGACGCTATATGTACACGTTTGAAAACGTCTGTCTGGAGGATCACACCCTGAAGCTTCGTGAAGGGTGCAAGACGCTGTTCCTTTCGACGCAGGGGAAAAATCCATCCGAAGTGCCGGAGAAGCTGGTGAGATTTCTGCATTTTGTCAAAGCGGATCTGAGGGAAAGTCAGTGTCCGTCCGGCGATCCGTATGTGGCACGCCTTCAGAGTACGATTGCCCGCATGAAATCCAGCCGGGAATGGGAGGAACGTTTTATGACATTGGAAGAACTGATCAGAGATGAACGCGCGGAAGCATGGCAGGAAGGAAAAAATGAGGAACGTGCGGAAAGTATACTGATGCTTCTGGAAAGTATCGGAACAGTTCCGGAAGAGCTGGCGGAACGCATTCGGGAAGAGAAGAGTCCGGAGCTCCTGAAAGAATGGCTGCTGGCGGCCGCGCGCGCCGGAACAGTCGGAGAATTTTCCGAACAGATGCATGTGCGCGCGGAAGAAGTACAGGCGTAGGAACTGTCAGCGGCGGAACAGATCAGCGTTCCGCCGCGGGAGACATATCTGAAATTTTCATGAATTTCTGGCCGTTTCAGGCCGATATACCAGTATTACATATTTATTATTGTTTTTGAGAGGCAGGGGGATTCTGCGTATATGGAGCAGGTTTGCAGGCGGGAAAATATAAAATATTAATAAAATTGTATTGCCTTTAGTAAAAAAGTGTATTAAGATGAAATAGTAAAAATGCGTACTAAAGAAAGGGCCTTAATTAGCGACAAAAAGGTATATCCGCAGAGTCTATAGTGCGGGATGCCCTGTGGGTATAAAAAATAGAAGGAATATTTAACCTGGAGCAATTCAGGGCTGCTTTTTAGGGGACAGTCCCAACAGATAATCGGCAGAGACAGAGTAATATTTACATAATGAGATCAGATGATGAATGGGCAAAGCATTGGCCCCTCGTTCATAACGGGCATACATAGTTTGGGAAGTGCCCAGATAATCTGCGATTTCCTGCTGGGTTTTATCGTGATCTTCTCGTAATTCTCGCATGATTTGAACGTATGTTTTCTGCATAATGCCTCCTGCTTGTATAATAGCAAAGGGTTTTGTTTTTTGATTGAAATAGTAAATATTTGTACTAAAGAGGCGAATGAGGAGTGCTGATATGAAAAAAGTTCGAAAAATATTTTTGATTATTATCTGCATTTTTTTGATGATGGGCGGAGGAAAAATCTACATATGGGCTGCTGGAAGTGAGGAAGAACTTATATATGGGAATGGAACCGGAATTACAAGGGCGGAGTGGCTTCATAATCTGGTGACAGTTTTTGATATGTCTGTAGAAAGTGATCAATATCCGGATGACTATTTCAGCGATTTGAGCGCAGAAAATGAATATTATGAAGATGTGATGACTGCGGCATATTTTGGTGTATTTGATGCCGAGACCGGGACTGAAGTATATCCAAATGAAAAAGCAACGCGTGATTTCGTAGCTCATACATTAAATTTCTGTCTTGCTTTTCAGTTAGATGAAGAAGGAGATTACTCATTTTCGGATGCACAGGAGTGTGAATATGCGACAGATGCGCAGATTGCCGTAAACAGAGGCTGGTTGGATCTGATCGATGGAAAATTTTGTCCGGATAGGGCGGTAACAGCAGAAGAAGTCGAATATATGATGACAGATGCTCAAAACGTGCTGGATGCTTCGGAGATAGATTCAAATCATAGCAACAGTGTTGAATTTGCGGAAAATGTAAAGGTAATACCGAATGGAACGGAGGTAGTAATTGAAGACGGATACGTCATTATCAATGAAATACCGGCGGAGACGGAAATTTGTGAAAATGATACGTTTGCAGTATTTGTTAATGATATTCCTCAGGTATACGTGGCGCAATCAGTTGTTACAAATGAAAGTACGGTGCAGATAGAAACTGCAGAAGCAGAAGAGCAGGAAGCGATAGAAAATATCGATCTGCAGGGAAGTATTGCAGTTGATCTTGCGGATATTGAGCCGCTTGACGGCGCACAGCTGGAATATATTGATAAAAAGACAGGAATAGCATATCAAAGTCTGGATGCGTTGCCTTATGCGGCGCAGTCTGCCAAAGCTGTTTCAGAGCGAACAATGGTGGAGGCTAAACACGATCTGAAATTGTCTGATGCGATAACAGCATCTGTGACCATGGAAATAGAAGCTCCATCTGTTGATTTTCAAATTAATCCTTTGGGGACAAGCAGCGTTGTATTTACCACAGAGACGAAATTATCTTTTAATCTGTCGGGAGATCTTGCAGATGCGGATTCTGTTTTGAAAGGATTAAAGAATATACGGTTTGTTAACTGTACAGTACCGGGAATTGGCGGATTTGTGGTTGAGGCGGATATAGAAGCGTCCGGAAAAATATCCGGTGTAACCAAGGGGTATCTGACAAACGGGGTGGCCTTTGATTTTGGAAGTGGATTTCGTCTGGTAAAAGGCTATAAATCAGCTGGTTTTAATATTACGGCCGGAGCTACAGCATCTATCGGACTGGTGGCAAAACTAGGAGTAACGGATATGCCAGTGCTAAAAGCATATGTATATGCGGGAGCGGGAGCAAGGGCTAATCTGAAGAGTTCGCATTACAATGATGGAAAATTGCCGGAGAATTGTTTGAACTTTTCGGCATATCTATACGCCAACTGTGGAGCAACGGCCAGTATAGATCTTGGTTTTACGAAACCTTCCATTGATCTCAGACATGAATTTTTTAATGAAAAAAACAGTCCCGTTCGTGCGGTTTTCCATTATGAAGATGGAAAGGAAGTTTCACGGTGTACCCGAGATCCTAATTGTAATTCCGGATATTATACCCGGGGGGATTCGGTGTATGCGGGTTGCGGATGGATTGATGGTTTTGGATCCAGTGGATATGACGGACAAGGGGAACCAATTCAGATATATACTTATACGTTGGATGAAAATGATCAGGCTACTATCACAGGATATAAGGGTAATGCCGTAGATTTAACCGTGCCGTCTTCTCTGGATGGTTATACGGTTGTAGCTATTGGAGATGAAGCTTTTGAGGATAACGATGCAATACGCACAGTATTATTGCCTGAAACGCTGGTATCCATTGGTTCAGAAGCATTTAACAGTTGCGAATTACTGGAAAGTGTATCTATTCCTGATTCAGTAACAAATATAGACAAGTTCGCGTTTCGGGAATGCAGGGCGTTGTATGATGTGGAATTGCCGGAAAAACTGACAGTAATAGGTGCAGGGGCATTTGCAGATTGTGAGTCATTAACAAGCATATCGATTCCGGCGGCTCTGCAGGAGATTAAAGCCGGAATCTGGGGATCTCAGAATTATTGGGGACCGTTTACCGGATGCTCTTCATTGAATAATGTATCATTTGAAGAAGATTGTACATTTGTGTTGGCGGACCTGTTTTACGGATGTGATGGATTAGAAAATATAATAATCCCGGATAGTATTACCGTTATAGAAGCCGAGGCGTTTGCAAATTGCACGAATCTGATTCATGTGCAGATGCCGGACACAGTTACTGAAATTGAGGATGGTGTATTTTCAGGCTGTTATTCTTTATCGGAAATTAATCTGTCGACTGCTTTGACAACGATTGGAGGAGGGGCATTTGCAGATTGTATTTCGTTGGAGAGAATTACGATACCAAAGACTTTGCAATCTGTAGAATCCGGATTGAGTCATTATGGACGTCTGTACTGGGGGCCATTTGACTCGTGCACAGCTCTGAAAACCGTGGAATTTGAGACAGGGACGGTTACGGTTGCAGACAGTTTATTTGAAGACTGTGAGGGGCTGGTAGAAATTGTATTACCTGATTCTATTACAAATATAGGAAAACGGGCATTTTATAACTGTATTAACCTGGAAAGTGTACAGATTTCAGCAGCAGTTACGGAAATTGGCGTATGTGCCTTTGGTAATTGCACAAAACTGCAGGATGTAACGCTGCCAGCCAGTCTGGAAAGTATTGGTGGCGGAGCTTTTTACTCCTGCACATCGCTAACCCAGATTAATATTCCGAAAACTCTTAAAACAGTTAAATTTGGACTGGGCCATTATGGAGAACAATTTAGCGGTGCATTTGAAAATTGCAGTGCGCTTAAAAATGTTGAATATGAAAATGGCATTACACTTATTCCGGGCAGCCTGTTTGTTAATTGTACCGGACTGGAAACAGTACAGTTTCCGGATACGGTAACGAAGGTAGAAGGATCAGCATTAAAAGGCTGCATAAATCTGAAAAGTGCAATTTTCGGCGATAACATTACTGAAGTTGGAACCAGGGTTTTTTATGGATGCAGTGCTCTGGAGACGGTGAAACTTCCGAATAACTGTCAGGAAATTCCGGCTATGATGTTTTACGGATGCAAGAATCTTGAAGAAATTAATTTGCCGTCAACCATCCGGTATATCAGAGAATCCGCATTTGAAAAGAGTGGGTTACATAGCCTGGAGTTGCCGGATGCAGTAGAACTCATAGGAGCATATGTTTTCAGAGAATGTGAAAATCTGGAAAAAGTAGATCTTAATGAAGGATTGACAGACATCGGACGGGCAGCATTTGAGGAATGCCGGTCTATAGAAGAGATTGTAATTCCGGACAGCCTGAAAACACTGGGAACTAATACATTTAAGAATTGTGAAAAACTTTCCCGGATAAGTCTGGGAAACGGGCTGACTGAAATTCCGGAATACGGCTTTTATCAGTGTGGAAGTCTGGAAGAGATAAAATTGCCGTATCGCATAGAAACTGTTGGAAATTATGCCTTTGCTAATTGCACAAAATTGAAAGAAATTACAATGCCGAGGACTGTCAGCGCAATTTCGTCCAATGCTTTTAGTTATCCGACACAAATGACGGTTTACGGTGTGAGCGGCACATATGTGGAATCATATGCCAAGGAAAAAGGAATGAAATTTGTAGCCCGCGAGATACATGCGGAAACTGTCAGCCTGAATAAGACGGAATTATCTTTGCTGAAAGGTCAAAATGAGATTCTGCAGCTGACGGTACTGCCTTCTGAGTTCACGGATGAAGTGGTCTGGAAATCAACGGATACGGAAGTAGTAACCGTAGATAATACAGGAAGTGTCACGGCCCGGGCAGTTGGAACTGCCACGATAAAAGTAACTGTAGGGGATAAAAGCGCGGCCTGTCATATAACAGTTATGCAGCCGGTGACAAAAATAAACCTGAATCAAACAGCATTATCCCTGGAGGCATTGGAAAGCTATGAACTGAAAGCCAGCATACAGCCGCAAAACGCGTCAAATCAGGAAATAGCGTGGAGCTCATCAGATCCGCAGGTTGTAACTGTAGATGAAAATGGAATAGTAAAAGCATTAAAGAAAGGGAATGCGGTAATTACAGTAAAAGCCCAGGATGGAAGCAACGTGTCAAGAACCTGTACGGTAACGGTGACCAATTCTGCGTGGCTTGTATCGTCAGTCCAGGAACTGGAAAGCGGGCACAATTACGAAAATAATTTCTCGGATTACTGGATCTATCAGGAGAACGGAGCTTCGCAGCTGAATATTACTTTTGATGAGCGGACGGAACTGGAAGAAGATTTTGACTTTCTGTATTTATATGCCGGAGATGGTACAGAAATTGGAAGATACACGGGAAAAGAATTGGCTGGAAATACTGTAACAATACCGGGAGATACTGTGAAAATTAAGCTTGTCAGTGATGGGTCAGGAACAAAATGGGGCTACAAAGTGACAGCGGTCACTACAGGGGAAATAAAGCCGGATGTGGAGTCTATTACTCTTTCTGTATTGTCAAAAAACATGACAGTGGGTTCTTCGTTCCAGAATACTGCCCTGATTATGCCTGAAAATGCTGATCAGACAGTGGTATGGGAAAGCAGTAATCCGGAAGTGGCTTCGGTTGAGAATGGCGTAATTACCGCAATAAGTGAAGGAGAAACGGTAATTACCGCAAAAAGCAGTAATGGGAAAACGGCGGAGTGCAGGATAACGGTGTCATCTGCAAAAGGCGATGTGGACGGAGATGGAGAAATTACAATTTTTGATGCCTCCGCAGTCATTGATATGATCTATGGAAGGAAGGATTTTAATAATGATGAGATATAAAATAGTAAAG
>ERZ1643247.2776-NODE-2776-length-13240-cov-5.852256_pt1 | contig 13240 bp, 14 predicted proteins | sample MGYA00579264_ERZ1643247 | MGnify/ENA primary metagenome ERZ1643247 (study PRJEB29033, sample SAMEA4952262) | chicken gut metagenome | biome: Broiler Chicken; feature: Gastrointestinal Tract; material: Caecum | place: Ireland | collected 2018 | study: Broiler... | reverse complement strand
TCGATATGTGGCTAGGACAAGAATTGCTTCCATTGGATGCTGTATTTGCCCCAGACGTACATTACTATGAATTTCAAGGCACAGAATATGAGGGAATTGACCAAATCCGCCGCTGGTTTGAGGAATGGAACAGCAAAAACCGTGTGAAAAAATGGGAAATCCGTCGTTTTATCCACTATCAGGATTCCACACTGGTAGAATTTTATTTCCAGAGTGCCAACACCGCCGGAGAGAGCCGGGAATTTGAAGGCGTATATTTAGTAGAATGGAACGGCGCTCATCAAATCGAAAAATTGCAGGAATTCTACTGTAAACTCCCGCATTATAAACCTTATGCATAAAACAAAGCCTTTGACCAACCGGAGGAACATCCTCCGGTTTTTTTACATGTTTTTTGACTGCAAAAGTGAAGCTGCCCTTTAGATATTCCATTCCTCACGTGCTGCATCGCATTGAATGGCAAAAATGCTGTAACCATTGCAGCCCCAAGCTCTTGGCGCCGTTCTGTTCTTGGATATTCGCGGATAGAGATGCAAAAAGAATAAAAGCAATGTGTGTTCTCCTCCATACGACCAACACTAAAAAAGTGCAGGAAAGACTCTTTTTCCAAAGATCTTTCCTGCACTTTTCGCACTGGTATCCACCTACACAGCGTTCTGCCATAACATATTTCCCGCAGCATCATGACGTGCCGCCCTATGATTGCTCTTCCGCATGTAAATACCGCAAAATCGCTTGATAATACGCCTGCGCCGCTTTTTGGCAGCCTTCTTCCGTACCAAAACGTTCCACATCCGCTGCATTGGTAACAAAACATTGTTCCACCAATACCGCCGCACAATCCAGATGTTTCAGTATCCCAAACGTATCATAGGAATAGATGGTAGTATCTGTAGAATCCACCAGCAGCTTCTCATCCCCATTGACATAATATCCAAACCGGACACCATTTCCTCCACGCAATGCACTGCCTGCCGCTTCCATTTCCTCTGCCAGAATCAGCGCAAATGCCATACTCGCCTCATGGTTTTCCATTCCCGGCACCGCTGGATAACATTCAAACCCTTCCGCCGTTCCGCTCTCCTCCGCATTTGCGTGTACCGATAGCAACAAATCCGGCTGTATCCGAACCGCTTTGTGGTTCCTGTCATCAATAGACATTCCTTGCCCTGCTTCTCTGGTCAGTACCACACGAAAGCGACCATCTGCTTTCAGTCGTTCTGTTAGTGCCGCTACTGTTTGTTCTGTCAATTCTACTTCGTCTATGACGCCGGAAGAACCCACATCTACACCGCCATGTCCTGCATCCAGCACCACCGTATAGGGCTTACTGTAACGATAATACAGAAAAAAACCGCCGTATCCAACGATAAACAGCAGCGCCAGCAGCATCAGCCTGCGCAATACGCCGCTACGTTTCCTGCGGCGCTTTCTTCCCCTTTTGTGCTGACATGGTACCGACTCTTTTCGCCGTCTGCGTTTTTTGGGCGGTTCAAATTCCCGCCAATTTCTGCCTTTCATCCGTTATACCGTAAAGGCTTCTCCTTCCTTACGAATCCATGCCACATGCGCGCCGTAAGGCTTTTGGCGCAGCTGTTCACAGACGGCAAACTGTCTCCAAAAATGCATGGGGAAAAGCACTTTGGCACCAATCGTCTGCATGTAATAATCCACCGCCCAATCATACTTATCCTCCAGCCTGGGATCCGCAGGCACGAATGCAACCTCGATTTCTTCGCCTTTGAGCAAATCAATCTCTCTGCGAAAACTATCGGCAATCTCCGCATTGAATGCATCGCTTTCTCCATTCCAGTGCCACCAATTCAAATCCCCGCTGTGAAATACCGCCGTATGCCCCGTCTTCACCAAAAATGCCACACCTTCATCATTGGACTGAAGCGTACGAATCTCCACCCCGTCAATGCTCACCGTTTCATGCGGTTTCATCCATGTGACATCTCCTTGAAATCCTGCAGGAAGCGGCACGCCTTCCGCCAGAATGTAATGCGCACGATCTGCCCATTTCAGCACGATTTGATCAAAATGATCTCCGTGACCGTGGGACACCAGCACAAAAAATTTCCTGTGTGCAAAGTCCTCCGGATGCACCTGATGGTATTTCCCATTTTCCGTATAATAATCAAACAGCAACGCAGTATCATGCGTTTCAACCAAAAATCCACTGTGATGCAAATAGGTGATATTCATTCTTCTTCTCCTTCCAGTTTTCTGCCGCATACATCCGGCGGCATTCCGTCCAGTATTTCCAGCGCTCGATTCTGTTCATAAAGCCACGGACGCACTTCCTGCCATCGCAGCGCTACTGGCATACGGTGATGGATCTCTCCAACCGCACCCCGTGCATGCGTCGTCAATATCGTAACTTCCTTTGCATCTGCATCATACCGGTACAATCCAGCCAAATATAACAACGGTTCTTCTTTTGCTGTAAACAAATATCCATTTTTTTCCATATCCCATTCATAATATCCAGTCACCGGAATGACACAGCGCCCTTGCTCCAGACATCTGGCAAACATTGGCTTCTGTTTCGCAGTTTCTCCTCTGGCATTATATATCCTTCTACCCAAATGTTTCGAAAATCCCCAATATGCTGCGTCCGCTGTCGTTTTACCACCGGAAACAAACAGCATCGGAATCCGATCGCCGGGATACAACTCCTCCGCCAATGCTAAGCCCGGGTGCTTGCGCATCATTTCCGCCAGAATCACACGCATTTCTTTCGTATGGACATTCATCTTCCACTGTATTTTCCCACACATATCCTTACACTTCCCGAAGCGCACCAGTATGGGGATCCATCACAAATCCATAAACCTCCACACCTTTATGAATCAACGGATGTTCTTGGATCGTCTGCACCGTATTTTGTACAGAAGCACAAATATCGCCAAATCCAGTCAGCCACTGCTCCAAATTTTTATGATTGGCATCCACATGGTCAATCACATCTGCGGAAATCCCTTTTTCCTTCATTGCCGCAATGACTTTTTTCGCGTCCAACGCCCGTCCGCCGCAGTCATCATGTCCAATGACCAGTATCGTATCCACGTCCAATTCATATACCGCTACCAACAGCGAAAAAATCACGCTGCCATAGGGATGTGTAATTTGTCCGCCCGCATTTTTGATCAGCTTCACATCACCGTTTTTAATTCCAAGCGCCGCCGGGAGTAATTCGGTCATTCTGGTATCCATACAGGCAAGGATCGCAATTTTACGATCCGGATATTTTGTTGTGGCATAGCGTTGATACATCTCATGCTCCACAAATACCTGGTTATATGCCAACATTTTTTTTACGCTTTCTTTCATGTTCCGTCCTCCTCCAAACCATTACTTCTTCCGATTCTGCCATTTCAGTATTGCATAAATCAACAGAAACCACAGCGCCAGCAAGCCCAACGCCAACGGCAGCATCGTTTGCAGCAAAGTTTGGGAAGGGATCCGCTGTGCCGCCACATACAGAACGACTGCCGCCAGCAGCAGATACAGCACCGTCACAATCTGCATCATCGCTTTTGGATGCTTCATCTATCCCATTCCTCCTTCGTTTTGTGTCACCGCCCTGTACTGATTATAGTCCGCCTGTACACGAAAAGCAAACCGCAAAGATGGACTCATAGAAAAAAATCCGACATTTTTGCAAAAAACATCGGATTTTCAGACATTTGTATCAAAGGAGCAGACCTATAAGCCGGGTTCTGTCGTGGACAGCCATCTATCTTGGTCTGTTGTTGCCAACAGCATCTTGCGACTTTTCCTCGCGGAGAGACGAGCAGCCTCTTACTCCGCTTTCGTCTTGCTTCAGGTGGGGTTTACAGAGCCTCCCGCGTTACCGAGGGAGCGGTGGGCTCTTACCCCACCTTTCCATCCTTACCTGCACAAATGACAGGCGGTTTATTTCTGTTGCACTTTCCTTAGAGTCGCCTCTACCGGCCGTTAACCGGCACCCTGCTCTATGAAGCCCGGACTTTCCTCACTGCGCCGCAGCTCAGCGCGACTGTCCAGTCTACTCAATCATTGATTATACAAAAAACAAGCCTTGTTGTCAAACCTTAAAACAACTACCGCCGATGAATTCCTTGATCAAAGAGTTATTGGGGATTTCCGTTCCCGGGGCTGCCAAAAAATAACCTAAGAACTTAATCAGCCGTTTTGCTGTAATATATTCCGGCTGATCCTCACGAATAAAAAACAACTGCGGTTCTGCATACTGTTTTAATACGCTCAACTCATAAATCGTAGCGGAGTTAAACACCACATCGGCATTTTCCTGATACGGAAAAATATTTACCGCTTCTCCCTCCGTCACATCGTTCCAGGTACGAATCGTCTCAGCAGCATCTCGACCACGGAATTGATGATCCCGCACAATACGACGAATCAGACGGCTGTCAGAAGTAGAGATGCGGTTATGATCATCCACATTCAGCTGCGTCATGGCGCTGATGAAAATCTTAAACTTCTGCTCTGCCGCAATTTCTGTTGTCAATTGGTCATTCAATCCGTGAATGCCTTCCAAAACCAGAATTTCTCCATCCTGCAAACGCATGGTATGCCCATTGTATTCCCGCTTTCCAGAAATGAAATTATAATACGGCAGTTCCACTTCTTCTCCCGCAATCAATCGCTTTAAGTCTCGGTTCAACAGCGGCAGATCCAAAGCCTGAATATGCTCATAGTTGCGTTTTCCGTTTTCATCCACCGGCGTATTCTCCCGCTCCACAAAATAATCATCCAACGAAATTTTATGTGGTCGAATTCCCAGCACCTGCAGCTGCACGCACAAGCGATTGGCAAATGTTGTCTTTCCGGAGGAAGATGGTCCTGCAATCAACACAACCCGAACCTGATGCAGACGTTGTTCAATCATATCTGCTATTTCCGCCACCTTCTTTTCATGCAGCGCTTCATTGATACGGATCAGATCGCCAAATCTGCCCTCTGTAATGGTGCGGTTCAATTCTGCCACATTGCTAACCCCCATGAGCTGACACCAGCGCATCTGTTCCAAAAACATGGCGCTGATTTTCTGAGGATTGGTAAACGCCCGCAGATGATTTGGCTGCTTTGGATCTGGAAAGCGCAACAAAAATCCATTTTCATAAGCCATCAAAGAAAATACCTGAAGGCAGCCGCAGCTCGGCGGCATATATCCATAAAAATAATCATAAAACCCGTCCAGCTCATATAAGTTAACATTAGAAGCCCGACGATAACGGAACAGCTCCGCCTTATCCTGCATGCCCTGTCTGCAAGCAATCTCTCTTGCATCCTCCTTACGCATGGTACGCTTGACAATCGGCAAATCCGCCGCCACATATGTCCGCATGCACGCTTCCATCTCCCGCAACAACTGCTCTGTCATGACGACCATCTTAGGTCTACGGATTTCACAATACAGATTTTTTTGCAACGAATGCTCTACCACAACCAAAGCATCTGCACCTAGGGTTTCTCGCACTGCTTTCACCATCAAGAATAAAACGCCTCTGCGATATACACGCATCGCCTCATCGTTTTCAATCCCATAAAACGTAATCTCTTCCGACGTACAAACAGTCTGTGACAGTTCTCGCAGATGATTTTCCTGCCTTGCCAACAAAATCGGTCCCTGTATCTGATCCGCAACTTCCTTTGCCAGCTCTGCAAATGTCACCCCTTCCGGCGCTTGCACCGACCTGCCCATGATGTTCCATGTTTTGCTCTCCATGCTTCTCCTCCTTCTCTATTCCATTACAGCGTCCAGAATGTTTGTCCGTCTACATTGGAACAAATCACTTCCAATGCCCAACCATTTTCCTCTGCCGCTTCCTGCAATTTGCGCTGCAATATCGGCACAATCAGGACTTCACTAGCATAATGCGTTACATCCGCTACGCAAAGACCCGCTTCCACTGCTTTCTGTGCCTCATGAAATTTGATATCGCCGGTCAGATAGGCATCCGCTCCCATCCGATGTGCTAGGGAGAGGTATTCCGCACCGCTGCCCGTGCAAAGCGCTACGCGCCGAATCCTTTTTTGCCCATCTCCAGTTACACGAATCCGGTCCAATTGCAGCTGCGTTTTCAACCGTTCCGCAAAAACGGCAAACGGCAGTTCCTGTGGCAAGGAACCGATTCTGCCAATCCCTTCCCGTCTTACCGTTTGTTCCACCGGATAAATGTCATACGCTACTTCTTCATAAGGATGCGCCGCAATGGCTTCTGACAATACCTGTGCTGTCAAAGGCGCGGGCACAATGGTTTCCAAACGCAGTTCTGCCGCTTGCTCCAGCTTTCCTGCACTGCCCAAATACGGGTTTGTGCCTTCCAACGGCAAAAAGGTACCAATCCCTTCTGCGCCAAAGGTACAGCAGGCATATCGCCCAATCTGCCCTGCACCAGCACGGCACATAGCATCTCGTACCACCTCGGCATGGGTCAAGGGCACATAAATCACAATCTTTTTCAGCGGTTCCTTCCAAGTTTCTTCCAATATCTGCACATCCTGTAGCCCAATGCGCTCCGCCAGCACATCGTTGGTCCCGCCTTTTACTACATCTAGGTTGGTATGCGCCGAAAAGGCGGCAATGCCATGGGTAATGAGCTGGAAAATCTTTTGTCCCAATGGCGTATCCGCCGTGATACGATCCAATTTTTGAAACAACAGCATGGGATGGTGCGTAACAATCATATCTGCTCCCAACGCCACCGCTTCTTCCACCACAGCGCCAGTCACATCCAGCGCAACCAAAATTTTCTTAACCTCTCGCTTCGGATCTCCGACCGCCAGTCCCGGTCGATCCCAGTTTTCTGCCAGTTTCTCAGGAGCAATCCGCTCCATCACCGACATAATATCCTTTACCTGTACCATGCTTTCGCCTCCTCCAAACAACGCAGGGCATGCTCCACTTCCATCAGTCTGGTCGCCGCTTTTTCTGTGCCACTCTGGCGCAGACGCTCCGCCACCTGTCGATACTGCCTCTCTTCCTTCTCCATCTCTTCCCACAGTACGGCATCTTGCTTTTCCAGCAGCTTTCCGCCATAGCGGTATGCCGCAGCCGTTGTATGGGTTTCTTTGCCCGGTATACAGCGGAAAATATGATAATACTTTTCATCCTCTTTGACCAATTTTTCTTCTGTAATGGCAAATCCAATCTGTGCAACGTAGCGGCGCACTGTTTCCTGGTCATGCTGCGGAGAAAGGATGAGTTCTCGCAAACTCTGTACCACTTGCGGGCTGTCTGCCAATATCCGGCAAATCAGCATCCCCCCCATACCAGCAATAACCGCACTTTCCACCTCCCCAATTCTTACCGGCGTCAATCCGCTGCCTAGTCTGGCTTCCACTACCCGCTCAGCTTTGGCGGAGGCAATGTTCTCCTTTGCTTTCTCCAACGGTCCTCGGTTGATATCACATGCCAACGCTTTCTCGATTTTTCCTTGTTCATATAAATACAGCGGCACATATCCATGATCTGTGCCAATATCTGCTACTGTCCTGCCGCTGACCAACTCCGCTACTGTCCGCAGACGTTTTGAAATCTCCATACTGCATCCTTTCCTGCCTGCGAACCAGTTTCGGTTCGAAGCATGTTCTCCTCTCTGTTTTGATCGTCTGATCCGTTTCCTTCCGAAATTTTATGCCAAAATACAAACAGAGAGAATCCTCGCGCCAACAGAAATACTTCCTATCTTAGTTCTCCGATAAAAATACTTCGCATCTCTGCTGCATTGAGGGTTCTCTCTGTTTTGTTTTTCCGGCGATTCGCCCGCCTGTAGATATTATTCCAAATAATCCTTCAGTTTTTTGCTGCGGCTGGGATGACGTAGTTTCCGCAGTGCCTTTGCTTCAATCTGACGAATTCTTTCCCTTGTGACATTGAATTCCTTTCCGACTTCTTCCAGCGTTCTGGCACGTCCATCATCCAATCCAAAACGCAGACGCAGCACTTTTTCTTCCCGTTCGGTCAGCGTATCCAGTACTTCGATCAGCTGTTCTTTCAGCAGCGTAAAAGCAGCCGCTTCCGCCGGGGCGGGAATATCGTCATCTGGAATAAAATCACCCAAATGACTGTCTTCTTCTTCTCCAATCGGCGTTTCCAAAGAAACCGGCTCCTGCGCAATCTTCATAATCTCGCGTACCTTTTCTTCCGGCATCTGCATTTCCACTGCCAATTCCTCTGCAGTCGGTTCTCTGCCCAATTCCTGCAGCAACTGTCTGGAAATACGGATTAGTTTATTGATGGTCTCCACCATATGCACGGGAATCCGAATGGTTCTTGCCTGATCGGCAATCGCTCTGGTAATTGCCTGTCGAATCCACCATGTGGCGTAGGTGGAGAACTTATAGCCTTTATGGTAATCAAACTTTTCCACCGCTTTAATCAAACCCAGATTGCCTTCCTGAATCAAATCCAAAAATAACATACCGCGTCCCACATAGCGCTTTGCAATGCTGACTACCAAACGCAAATTCGCTTCCGCCAGCTTTTTCTTCGCCGCCTCATCGCCTTCTTCCATACGCTGTGCCAGTTCTACCTCTTCCTCCGCCGACAGCAGCGGTACTTTGCCGATTTCCTTCAGGTACATTCTGACAGGGTCATCAATATTGATGCCTTCGGGCAGTGTCAAGTCCAATTCCTTCTCAATCTCTTCTTCTGCTTCCAGATTGCCCAGGATATCAATGCCCTGTGTTTCCAGATACTCATAAATCCGATCGATGCGGTCGGGATCCAAATCCAAATCCGCCAGATGGTCCATGACCTCTTTATACTCCAATAAATTTTTCTTTTTCTTGCCCATGGCAACCAGTTCTTCCAATCTGGTCAACAACGTGGTTTCTTCGACGGATTTCAAAGCAATCCTCCCTTTCTGTGTTCCTTATAGTCTAACCATATCATATGGTAATATGCAGCATGTCCAGCTTTCTTTTTTCCTCCACCAGATGCTGAATCTCTTCTATTGTGGTTACCTGTGCCGTCTGTCTGTCAATACTTGCCCGCTTTATGATTTTGACAGATTCATTGACGGCTTTCTCCAAATCCACCCCTTCTTCCTCCGGCGGCTGCGCAGCAAACACTTCCGTGATGGCACGCTGTGCTTCGCTGTCTTCAAAAAAGCTGATCAATTCCGCAGGAAAAACATTTCCTGCTGTTTCCCATAACTCTCCCACTGCATGAAATGCCTGCGCATATACTGCTGTCGGGAAATCTTCCTGTTTTAGCGTTTCCCGCAGGACGTCATATACATGCCGATGGCAGGCAGAATAATATACCAAACTTTTTTGGGCATCCAACAGCCCCTTTTCTTCTTTCTTCCCGCCGTCGTATAGTCTTTTTCGTTGCACCTGACGACGCTCCGCTTCCTGACGGAACATTTCCTCTTCTCTGCGGCGCAGTTTACGGATTTCACTTTGTATGGCGCTTTCCTCCACACCGGTCATCCGACTGACTTCCGCTATATATACCTCCCGTTCAATCTCGCTGTCCAACTTTGCCAACGTTTGGGCCGCTTCTGTGGTAAACCGCACTCGATGTTCCGGGAGATCCAATCGATAGTTTCGCCGAATACAGGCGATTTGAAAAGAGATGTAATGGACGGCGTTGACCAACAGCTTGGAAAATTCCACCGCCCCATTTTGCTTGATAAACTCATCCGGGTCTTTACCGTCCGGCACTTGGGTGACTCGTACGCGAAATCCGCTGCCAACCAACACCGGAATGGCACGCAGCGCAGCATTGGTACCTGCTTCATCACTGTCATAGAGCAAAATCACATCCTGTGCATATTTTTTCAGTGTCATCGCATGTTCCCGATTAAAAGCAGTACCCAATGATGCCACTACATTGGGAAACCCTGCCTGATATATGGAAATCATATCCATATAGCCTTCCACTAAAATCAATTCCTTTTTTCTTGCCGCTTTGGCAAAGTTCAGACCGTATAAATTCCGGCTTTTGCTAAATAGAACCGTTTCCGGCGAATTCAGGTACTTTGGTTCTCCTTTCCCCAATATCCGTCCGCCAAATCCTACAACACGCCCTTGGGCATCAAAAATGGGAAACATCACTCTGCCGCGGAACCGGTCATGATATCCTCCTGCATCTTTATCGGCAAGCACCAATCCACTATGCAGGATATCTTCTGTGGAATATCCTTTCTCCCGTAAAAAATCATACAGCGCATGCCTGCGTTCCGGCGCATACCCAATTCCAAACTTCCGTGCAATATTGGGGTGTAACTGTCTTCTTTCCAAATAGGCACGGGCGGCTTCTCCTTCCTTGGATTGGAGGATGTCGTAATAAAACCGTCCTGCTTCCTTATGCATCTGAAACAACCGACTCCGCTGTTTTTCCAGCGCCAATGCCTGCCCTGTCATCTGTGGCTGCGGCAACGGAATATTGGCGCGCTCCGCCAATACTTTCACCGCCTCCGGAAAATCACAATGTTCCATTTCCATCAAAAATCCGTATACATTTCCCGATGCCCCGCAGCCAAAACAGTAGTAAAACTGTTTTTCACTGTTTACCGAAAAAGAAGGCGTTTTCTCATGATGAAAGGGACAAAGACCAAAATAAGAGCTTCCCTTCTGTTTGAGCGGAACATATTGGGAGACAATCTCCACGATGTCATTGTGCATACGGATTTCCTCAATCAATTCTCTCGGATACCGCATGTTCCTCCCTCCTTCCTGACGGTTGAAAAGCTCTTGCAATCCTCTGTGAACAATGCAAAAGGAAGCTGTTACACTTCCTTCTGCCTTCTCTATAGTATGATTTCGACATTTCTGCGAAAAATCCTCTCTCTTTCCCACGTTTTGTATACTTGAACAAAAACCATTCAAAAAACACGGTTTTTTCGCAAAAATTCATCAATAGATTACACGACGCTCCAAGCCTCTGGAATGAAGAGTTTTTGAAATCTGGCGACAGCGAAACGGTCTGTCATACAAGCAATATAATCCGTTACCGTTTTCTCTACACTTTCCCCCTCCTCCATCAACCGCAAAAATTCGCCTTCCATTTCGCTTGGGTGCGTCATATAGTAGGCAAACAGGTCCTCCACAATCTTCTCCGCCTTTTTATGCTCCCGCAAGGCAATCTCACTATGGTAAACATTACGGAACATAAACGCCCGCAACCCCTGCAGCGCCTCCCGCATCTGTTCACTCATCCGGATATCACAGATTCCTTCACTGTGACAAATGGTATCTCGAATCATGGCATTGATACGTTTGCTGGAAGTGTTGCCAATCACCGACACAAATTCCAGCGGAATATCCTCCGCCCGCAGCATTCCTGCTCGAATGGCGTCATCAATATCGTGATTGGTATATGCAATTTTATCGGAAAGCTGTACAATCTTCCCTTCCAGCGTTGCCGGCGTGCCGCTGGTTCGGTGATGGAGGATCCCATCGCGTACCTCCCACGTCAAATTCAGCCCTGCACCATCTTTTTCCAGACGATCCACAACCCGTAAGCTTTGCTCGTTATGAGAGAATCCGCCTCTGTCTTTGCATAACTCATCCAACTTGCGTTCTCCCGCATGCCCAAACGGCGTATGCCCCAAATCATGTCCTAAGGCAATCGCTTCCGTCAAATCTTCGTTCAGCCGCAGCGCTCGCGCAATACTGCGGGCAATTTGCGCCACTTCCAACGTATGCGTCAGCCGCGTACGATAATGGTCCCCTTCCGGCGAAATAAACACCTGTGTCTTATGTTTCATGCGCCGAAACGCTTTACAATGAATGATACGATCCCGGTCCCGCTGGAAATCCGTGCGAATATCACATGCTTCCTCCTGCCGTTCGCGCCCTTTTGAATTCGCGCTTCTTGTTGCAAACCTCCCCAACGTCTGATCCTCCAGTTGTTCCTGAAACAGTCGATATTCCATATCATCCCTCCTTTTTTCCTGATCCATCTGTCTGCCATACCAAGATTTTCGGATATCGCGCAAACAGATATTGTGTCTATCTTTTTTCGCTGATATCCATTGAAATTCAACTTCCTTCTATCGTTTGAACCTTCAATACTGCGCTTTCCTCGTACGCACCAACCAACAAATGATCCACAGAAACAAAATACCAATCCTCTTTTTGCACAGCCCATTACAGGCTGTCTAAATCACAGGCACCTGCTCCATATCCTCCCGTTCCTCTTTGCAGATACAAAATTCCTTCATCATCATTCCGGGAAATCGTCATGAAACTTCTCTGCAATAACCGTATCCGACAAATACATCTTCAAACCGTTTTTTTCTTCTGCATTTGTCTGAGAATTTGTTCCTCTATAATAAGATGTTCGAGTCGGATCCAAAAAAATTATAAAACTTCAGCCTTATCCTCTGGTCGATAAAGCTTCCCCATCTCATCCATACCATCTTGATCGGTCGTTTCGTTTTCATACGCATCCAAAAATTCGTGTTCAAAATCCGTCTCTGCTCCAAACATCTCTAGTTCACAAGCATTGAGACACTCCACATTCGGTTTTCTCTCTTCATAAAAAAGTGTTTTCGCAACTGTGGACCTTTCTTACTCATCCGGCTGTGCCTCCTCTTTGTCATTTGGAGTACAGGCTGCCAAACTGCATACCGCAATCAAAAGAACCATCCACCGTATGCATCTCATATCCATGCCTCCTTTGGATTGTCTCCTTGCTTCTCTTTCATCATTCCATTGCCGCCTCAAACTTACACACATACCTGCTTATTAAAAAAATACGCTCTTTTGGTAAAAAAATCCTCTTTTTGAAATCAAAAAAAGGGGAAACATTCCAGCTTCCCATCGTTTTCCCATCTTGCTCCGTTTATTTGTCTGTACGCCATATCCCAGTATGAAAAATAACGGCATGGTACTGCTATTTCACAAATCTTTATGTAAAAAGTGTTGAAAATAGGTCTTGGCAAAAATATCTTTCAATGCCAGCATTGCATCCTCAGCAGAATATCCATATGTTTTCTGCACTTCCTCCATCATTGCCGCAAATTGGTCTGCATATGCCGCACAATCCATTTCTTGCTGATAGGTTATCCAGATCGGGTAACATTTCGTCCAGTCCACAACATAACCTGTTTCCGTTGCTTTGATTTCCGGTTGTTTCTCCTCCGCCAGCAGGCTGTTGCAGTCTGTTCCAAGCAGTTTTGCCAGCTGTACCAACTCCGGCACGGTAGGCAGTGTCACTCCGGTATCACATAGTTAAAGATATTGGTGTCATTCAATCAATTTTGCCGATAAA
>ERZ1643247.2770-NODE-2770-length-13257-cov-6.875246_pt1 | contig 13257 bp, 7 predicted proteins | sample MGYA00579264_ERZ1643247 | MGnify/ENA primary metagenome ERZ1643247 (study PRJEB29033, sample SAMEA4952262) | chicken gut metagenome | biome: Broiler Chicken; feature: Gastrointestinal Tract; material: Caecum | place: Ireland | collected 2018 | study: Broiler... | reverse complement strand
CAGCGGGAGAGCAGACGATCACAGTATCCTATCAGGAATATACAGCTACATTTACCGTAAACGTGGCTGAAAAAGAGGAACCGGAAGATCCCGATCACCCGGGACAGCCGGTACTTGAAGGAATTTCTATAGTCAGCGGTCCGGATAAAACCGGTTATGTACAGGGAGAAGAACTGGATCTGAAGGGACTTGCCGTGGAGGCACAGTACAGCGACGGTTCGTCCGTAGCCCTTGAAGAAGGAGAAGACGGATATACCGTAACCGGATATGATCCGCAGGCAGCGGGAGAGCAGACGATCACAGTATCCTATCAGGAATATACAGCTACATTTACAGTGACCGTGACAGAAAAAGAGGAACCGGAAGATCCTGATCATCCGGGACAGCCGGAGAACCCGGGCGATCCGGGACAGACCGAAGATCCGGCAGATCCGGGACAGACTGAAGATCCGGCAGATCCGGGACAGACCGAAGATCCGGCAAAACCGGGACAGACTGAAGATCCGGCAGATCCGGGACAGACCACAGATCCGGGAACCCCGGGAAGCAGTGCAGAACCCGGCGGCAGCAGCCAGACACAGGGCGGCAGCGCCGTTCAGACAGGAGATACAGCGAATATGGCTCCGGCAGTTCTGACGGCAGGGCTTGCAGCTGCAGCGGCCGCGGCGGTTATACGGCTTCGGAGAAGATACAGATAATGAAACAGGAAATGTCGGACTGAAGTTTTGTGAAAGGAGGAATGAGCACAAAATGAAGAAACATAAAAAACTTCTTTTTAAGATAACAGCAGCAATAACTGCCTGCGCTCTTCTTCCGGCGGCAGGCCTACTGTATGAGAATACCGTAGCTGAAGGCCGGACAGAAGGCCTGCGGGCTCCTGTTGAGACGACTCTGGAAAAGAGTACGCTGGGCAATCCGTTCCTCGGATTTGACGCCCAGGGAAACCGGGCTTATGGAGGTGACCCGTCTATTCTGGTAGACGGGGACACCGTGTATGCCTATGTCGGACATGATGTGTCCGAGGTGGAATGGTACAGTATTACAGAATATATGTGCTACTCCAGCAAGGATCTGATTAACTGGGAATTTGAAAATACAATCATGAATATGGAAGAGGACGTATCCTGGGCAGCTGCCCGGGACGTGGCGTGGGCTTCTCAGGTCGTGAAATTTAAGGGACAGTACTATCTACTTTTCTGTACTACAACAGCCGACTGGATGGGAGAAAATCAGGAAAACGCCATCGGCGTAGCTGTGTGCGACACTCCGGACGGTGATTTCAGATGTTATGAGCGCCCGCTGATTCTCAGTTCCCAGACCGGACTGACGGGACAGTGGGGGTCTACCGGACCGGCCAACGACATTGATCCGACGGCCTGGGTTGAGACAGACGAAAACGGAGAGGAACGGATGTACGTGACCTGGGGCAACAATAATATTTACACCTGCGAGGCGGATCTGAACGCGGAAGGACAGCTTGAGGTTGTGGACCAGAATAATAACGGTATTGTGAATGTAAATGACGGAGATATCGTAAAACAGACCATTGAAAATCTCCCGGATGGATGGACATTTACAGAGGCGCCTTATCTTTACCGCCGGCAGAATGCAGAGGGAGAATATGTGGGCCCCTACTATCTGTTCTACGCTGCGGGATGGAGAGAGCAGATGGCCTATGCTGTATCCGACGACATCATGGATCCTACCTGGGAGTGGGGCGGAGAGCTGATGCCTCCGACGGCAACATCGAATACAAACCACATGGCAGTTTTTGATTTTAACGGCAGTACATATTTTGTATATCATAACGGTATGCTGGAGCGGGGAAGCGGTTTCCGCCGTTCTGCCTGCATAGAAGAAATGTTCTTTGCAAGTGATGATCCGTATGATACATCCATTCTTCCGATACCGGAGACTTCTACCGGCCTGAGCGGATTTACAAGCCGGATTCTGGCAGCGGACGGAGAACCGGTATCTCATGAGCATTTTGTAAATACGACCAATGACGCGGACTATCCGATTACAAAGGATGTTATGATCGGCGCAGCTTCGGCGGAAGAAGACACGCTCTGGGAGCTGGAGCAGGGCAAGGCGGATCCTTCAAATGACGCTTATGTTTCCATTCAGTCCTATAATAAGCCGGGACTTTATCTGCGTGCCGATGAGACAGGAGCTGTGATGACTCAGGATGTAAATCTTGGAGTTAACCTTGCGCAAAAGATGACGTTCCGCACCCTGGAAGGATTTGACGGATACGGCGTGACTTTTGAAAGTGTGTATATGCCGGGCCATTATCTGACAAATGTAAACGGAGATCTCCGGCTGTCCGCGAATCCGGATCCCGAAGACTGTACATTTCTTGTAGAATCTGATATTCCGGCAGAAGAACGCGGCATGGAAGTTCTGAAGACGAAGCGCACCTATACGGTGGGCAGCGAACTGAATACGGATGATATCAGAGTTACTCTGACCACAGAGGGCGGAGAGGAACAGAGAATTACAGACTTTACAACCAATGCTGACGAGATCGATATGAGTCAGCCGGGGCGGCAGAATCTGATTATCTCCTGTGAAGTTCAGGGAACAGTGCTTACACAGAGTATCGAAATCCGGATTGTGAACGAGAGCGTTACATGGTAAAGGGAGGAATGTGCAGATGAAACAGAAAAAGATACTGGCGGCGGGGATAGCCGCGGCCATGGTTCTGGCCGGTCTGCCTGCCGGAATGAATGCAGAAGCAGCGGTTGAGATACCGGATCCCATAAAAACTTTTGAGTTTGAAGAAGGTCTGGACGGCAGCAGTACGTGCAGCGCGGGACGGGGACAGTACAGTGGAGAGGTAACATATACAGAAGGTCACGGCGGCGGCCAGGCGGTTGCGCTGAACGGCTATGCCCTGAATCTGAATCAGCCGGGACTGGGCGAGGATCATACGATTTCTCTGTGGGTGCAGAGAACCGGTACACCCGGAGGAAATTCATCCCTGGTATTTATGGGGGCTCCGGCCGGTGAAACAGAAAACTGGGTTTCATTTTCCTGGGTTACATCACCCGGCAATATGCAGGTATGGACAAACGGAGACGGTTTTGGATGGGCTCCGGTGGTCCAGAATGTAGATTTCCCGGAGGATGAGTGGATGATGGTTACTCTCTCACAGCAGGGAAATGATCTGGATCTCTATATCAATGGAGAACTGGCGGGAAGCGGCCGTGCAGCCCGCTCTCTGGCAGGAGCGACCGGAGATATCTGTATCGGCGCTACGAACTGGGCGGCAGACTCCACATACCCTGCGGTAGTGGATGAAATTGCTATTTATGATGAAGCTCTGGACGAGGATCAGGTTTATCTTCTTTACGATCCGGATCCGGACGTGGACCAGATTCTGGAAGAGAAAGGAATCAGTGTCCCCGACAATCTGGCACTGTTTGAAGGCGATACCGCGCAGATCAGCGTAGACCTTCCGGCAGGTGTTCAGGAGGAAGACGTAACACTTAGCTATTCTTCAGAGGATGACACCATAGCTGAAGTAGATGACCAGGGAGTTGTCACCGGCGTTGCATCGGGAAATACGACTGTTACAGTTACCGCAGAAACAGACAGCGGCACGCAGGCATCGGATACAGTGGAAATCCGGGTTCTTGACAGGCTGAATGATGAAAATATAGTCGTGTCTTATACTATGGATGATATTTCCGGGGACCAGATACAGGATGCTTCCGGACTGGATAATAACGCGGTAATCAGAAACAGCGGTGATGTACAGGCTGTTTCTGACGGAGACAGATCCGTAATCGAACTGACGGGCCAGGGATACGTGGAGCTTCCGAAGTCTTTATATAATGATCTTACAGATAAAGAAGCCTTTACCATTGAAGTGACCTATGCAAGAAGCACAACATCCGGTGTAAACGCATGGCTTTACTGTTTTGGCTCCAATGTGCAGTCATGGGGAGACAATTACCTGTTCTTCTGCCCGAGCTTCGGCAATACGATCCGCTCGGGAATTAAGTATGCGGGCAATGAACAGTTGTTTACAACCACAGTCTCTCAGGCAGTTGATGAATACTATACAGTAGATATGGTATTTAATCACGGAGTTATTACCATGTATCAGGATGGTATTGAAGTGGGAACCGCGCTGAATACAGGATTTTCCATGGAAAATATCGTGAATAACGGAACCGTGGGAGATGTTCTTGGATTTATCGGAAGATCCTGCTTCTCTGGAGACGGATACTTTAACGGAAAAGTAGACGCATTTAAAATATATAATAAAGCGATGAGCCCTTCAGAAATTCAGCTGTCGAATCCGGATTATCTGAAAGGTCTGCAGGCAGAGCTGGATGCGTTTATAACAGAAGATACATTTTTAAGTGAGCGTAATCCGTCTATGGATGAGATTGCCTATGATATGGAACTTCCGTCAGTGATGGGAGATCTGGATATTGTGTGGACGTCTGACCCGGAGGGCGTTATAACCCGGGACGGATCTGTATTTAACGGAGAGGAAGATCAGCCGGTAACCTTTACGGCGTCTGTAACCTCCGGAGTCCTGACAGCGTCAAAATCTTTTGACTTTACCGTCAAAGCACTGGATCTGACTGCGCTGAATGAAACGCTGGAACAGGCACAGAATATTGGCCGTGAATTGTACACAGAAGATTCCGTGACGGACTACTTTAATATTGTAAATGCAATAACGACAGATGATGTGAGAAGCCAGACAGAGGCAGAAGAAAAAATCGCGGAGATAAATCATGCGCTGAGTTTTCTGAGGTATAAAGAAAATTATGATGACCCGTGGGATATTGTGAATGCGGCGGCTCCGAAAGAGGAGGTGTTCTGCGAAGCAGGTGATACAGAAACCCTGTTTACAGTTCCGGAAGAAATCGCGGATGCAGTGATTGTCACTTATTCTTCGGATAATGAAGAAGTAGCGGTTTATGAAGACGGCGTAATGACTGCTCTGGCAGATGGAACGGCATTGCTTACAGTAAGAGTCGAAGCAAAGAGCGACGGCTATGCGCTGGAGTTTGCGACGGTTGTAACGGTAGGTGAAGAGCCCGGCGGACAGGAGCCCGGCGGTGAAGAGCCTGGCGGCGAAGAACCTGGCGGACAGGAGCCCGGCGGTGAAGAGCCTGGCGGCGAAGAACCTGGCGGTGAAGAGCCTGGCGGACAGGAGCCTGGCGGTGAAGAACCTGGCGGAGAGGAACCCGGCGGTGAAGAGCCTGGCGGAGAGGAGCCTGGCGGAGAGGAGCCTGGCGGTGAAGAACCTGGCGGACAGGAACCCGGAGGTGAAGAACCTGGCGGACAGGAGCCTGGTGGTGAGGAACCTGGCGGAGAGGAACCCGGAGGTGAAGAACCTGGCGGTGAAGAACCTGGCGGACAGAACCCGGACGGCCAGAAACCCGGAACGGAAACACCACAGCAGCCAGACGGCAGTAACCAGAATACAGGTTCAGCATCGCAGCCGGACGGCGGCTCAGACAGTGAAACACCTCAGACAGGCGACACATCCGATATCTTCCCGTTTGCCGGAATGGCAGCAGCGGCCCTTGCTGTATCTGCGGCTGCTCTGAAATACAGAAGAAAAGACACGGCAGACTAAGGAGGCAGATAGATGAAAGGAAAGAGGAGATTCGTGGCTGCGGCTGCTGCGGGAGCACTGGCTGCCCTGACATTGGGCAGCAGTGCCATGACGGCAGACGGGCAAGGCGAAAGCCCCCTGATTCCTGTTGAGATTTCCATTGAAAAAAGCACGCTGGGCAATCCTTTTCTCGGGTTTGACGCACAGGGAAACCGGGCATACGGCGGGGATCCTTCAATTTTAGTGGACGGAGATACGGTGTATGCCTATGTGGGGCATGATGTGGCAGAGGGCAATTGGTACAGTATTCCCGAATACCTCTGTTATTCCAGCAAGGATCTGATTAACTGGGAATTTGAAAATGTGATAATGAATATGCGGGATGTAAGCTGGGCCTTAGCCGACGATGTGGGCTGGGCCTCCCAGGTAATTGAATTTAAGGGGAAATATTACTTCCTGTTCTGTACGACCTCAAATATACCGGGACAAGATACGGAGAACTGTATCGGGGTGGCGGAATGTGATACGCCGAACGGTGATTTTGTGTGTCTGGATGAACCTCTGATTCTCAGTTCCCAGACCGGACTTACGGGACAGTGGGGGTCAACCGGACCGGCCAATGACATTGATCCTACCGCATGGGTTGAAACTGACGAAACCGGGCAGGAACGCATGTATGTCACATGGGGCAACGCAAATCTTTATACTTGCGAAGTATTTCAGAATGATGAAGGACATCTGGAAGTCGTAGATCAGAATAATAACGGAATCATAAATGTGGATGACGGCGATATAGTAAAACAGACAATAAACGGTTTCCCGGAAGGCTCCAGTTACAACGAGGCTCCTTATCTGTACCGGAGGCAAAACGAGGAAGGGCAGTATTACGGACCGTATTATCTGTTTTACGCCGCAGGCTACTGGGAACAGATGGCGTATGCAACGTCAGACGATATTATGTCTTCTGAATGGGAATGGGGAGGCATTCTGATGCCGCCTACGGCGACTTCCAATACCAATCACATGGCGGTTTTTGATTTTAAAGATGCTACTTACTTCGTATATCATAACGCTATGCTGGAAGGAGGAAGCGGATGCCGCCGTTCTGCGTGCATTACAAATATGTATTTTAATCCTGACGGGACGATTAAGCCGATCCCCGAGACTTCTACCGGACTGAGCGGCTTTACATCGCGGATATTTGCTTCTGACGGGAATGTACTTGCCCATGAGAATTTTACCAATACTACGATTGACGCCGACTATCCTCACAGAAAAAATGTAATGACAGGAGGAGATGCAGACAGTGAAGATGCACTCTGGGAGCTGGAGCAGGGACGGGCGGACAAGTCCAATGACGCTTATGTTTCTATCCAGTCCTACAACAAACCGGGGCTGTATCTGAGCGCGGATATAGACGGTGTGATTCTGACGCAGGATGCAGATGCGCAGCCGGATACGGCGGAAAAGATGACTTTCCGTACATTAAAAGGTTTCGCAGGATATGGAGTGACCTTTGAAAGTGTCTATATGCCGGGCTGGTATCTTATAAATGAGGACGGCAGGCTGAAACTGACGACGGAAATTGATCCTGAAGCGTGTACGTTTACGATTGAATCAGATCTGTCTGCGGAAAATGTGTCCGTGGAAGTCCTGAAAACAAAGCGGACATACACTGTCGGAAGCGAGCTGAATACAGACGATATACGTATTGCAGCGGATGTGGGAAATGGAACGGAATACCAGATCGGTAAGTTTACAACAAATACGTCTGAAATTGATATGGATCAGCCGGGAACCCAGACCCTTACGGTTTCCTGTACTGTCCGAGGAGAGACGTTTACTGATGAAATTCCGATCCGTATTGTAAATCAGAGTGAAACATGGAAGTAAAGATCAGGGAAAAGAACCCGGATCGAAGAGAAGGGTTATTCTGAAAACACAGATAATAATCCTGCCCTGCGGCGTTTGCTGCAGGGCAGGATTATTTATTGCTTATTCAGGAGTTCTGTTTTTGCCGGCAGCGGCTGAACGCATTCGTCCGCTGCAATGAGTTATATATTCATAAAGTCGGAGATTTTACAGATGAATTCTTGTTCCTGTTTTACCCAGGATACCGTCTCTTGCTTTCTCCAGAAGCGTAATCAGCGCCTGTCTGCCGGGCCTGGACTCAGCAAACTCTACCGCTGCCTGTACTTTCGGCAGCATGCTTCCCGGCGCGAAATGTCCTTCTGCTATATACTGTTTTGCTTCCTCCACAGTAATATCATCCAGCCATTTTTCATCCGGTCTGCCGTAATGAATGGCCGCCTTTTCCACCGATGTCAGGATGATCAGGAAATCAGCATCCAGTTCCTTTGCCAGCAGGCAGCTTGCGAAATCTTTGTCAATTACCGCGCTGGCGCCTTTTAAGTGGTTGCCCTGGCGGGTAACGGGAATACCGCCCCCTCCGCAGGCGATGACCAGATCGCCGGAATCCACCATTGTGCGGATCGTTCCGATCTCAATGATTTCCTGGGGTTTCGGAGAGGCCACTACACGCCGGTAGCCCCGGCCGGCATCTTCTTTCATGATATAATCATATTTTTCCGTCATCAGATCAGCCTGCTCCTTTGTGAGAAAGCGCCCGATGGGTTTGGAAGGCGTCTGGAACGCCGGATCCTCCGGGTCCACACGGACCTGGGTGATCATGGTGGCTACCGGGATATCTTCAATCCCGCGGTTTAACAGTTCTTCCCGGAGTGCGTTCTGCAGGTCATACCCGATGTATGCCTGGCTCATAGCCACGCAGACGGAAAGCGGGGTGTTGGGCTGCTGGGGATCCTCGTGGGTCAGAGCGATCATGGCGTTATTGACCATACCTACCTGGGGACCGTTTCCGTGTGCCACAACCACCTCACAGCCTTCTTCAATCAGATCAACAATAGCCCTGGAAGTAATCTTCACGGCCTTCATCTGTTCCGGAAGAGTATTGCCCAGGGCGTTTCCGCCCAGAGCGATGACAATACGTTTTTTCTTTTCCATGGCAGACCTCCTGTATCAGTCCTCTTTTACAGCGGCTATGGTCTCTACCTCACAAAGCACTCCCTTCGGAAGGTCTTTTACGGCAACGCAGGAGCGGGCCGGTTTCCCGGTGAAGTATTTTGCATATACTTCGTTGAATGCAGCAAAATCTCCCATGTCTGCCAGGAAGCAGGTTGTTTTTACAACATCTGTAAAGGATGCGCCCTGACTTTCGAGAAGAGCTTTTATATTCTTCATGACCTGCTCGGTCTGTTCTTCAATTGTGGTTCCCACAACTTCTCCGGTCTCCGGAGAAAGGGGAACCTGTCCCGAGAAGAATGCGATTCCATTGAGAATAATTCCCTGAGAGTAGGGGCCGATAGCTGCGGGTGCGTTTTTTGTGTCTACATATTTTAACATGTCTGTATACCTCCTGTAATTATGTGATAAAACGGTTTTCTATTTATAGTACAATTATTTAAAAATTCTCGGTGTCCCTTTTTCTTCCAGTTTTTTCAGAATGTCTGCCGGATCAGCGAATTTTGCCAGGAAGATCATAGCTGCAATGATGTACGGTTTGTAGCTTGCTTCTTTGTACAGGGGATCTCTGTAGCGGTCGAATACGCTTGCGTCAACTTCGCCTTCCTCACAGCTTACGCCTGTGATATCCGCCGGCAGACAGTGCATATAGAGCGCTTTGCCGTCTTTGGTTGTCTTCATCAGTTCTTCTGTACATGCCCAGTCTTTGTGCTGCGCGTTCTGAGCCAGGAGCTCTTTTTCCAGTTCCTTGATGCCTTCAAAGTCGCCGTTTCCGTACAGTTCTGTACGTTTCTCCATTGCTGCGAACGGTGCCCAGCTCTTCGGATAAACGATGTCCGCATCCTTGAATGCCTCAGCCATGCTGTTTGTCTTTGTGAAGGAACCGCCGGATTTCTTCGCGTTTTCTGCTGCTACCGCCTCAACTTCCGGGAATACCTCATATCCTTCCGGATGAGCCAGCACAACGTCCATACCGAAGCGTGTCATCAGTCCGATGATACCCTGGGGAACGGAGAGGGGTTTGCCGTAGGACGGGGAGTAAGCCCATGACATGGCGATCTTTTTGCCTTTCAGATTCTCCACACCGCCGAATTCATGGATGATGTGGAGCATATCAGCCATTGCCTGTGTCGGGTGGTCAATATCACACTGCAGGTTGACAAGAGTCGGTTTCTGCTCGAGAATACCGTCCTTGTTTCCCTGTGTCACAGCGTCAACCACTTCGTGCATGTAAGCATTTCCTTTGCCGATATACATATCGTCGCGGATTCCGATTACGTCAGCCATAAAGGAAATCATGTTTGCGGTCTCACGGACTGTTTCGCCGTGAGCTACCTGGGATTTGCCTTCGTCCAGATCCTGAACTTCAAGCCCTAACAGGTTGCAGGCGGATGCGAAAGAGAAACGGGTACGTGTGGAGTTGTCGCGGAACAGAGAAATGCCCAGACCGCTCTCAAATACCTTTGTGGAAATGTTGTTCTCTCTCATGTAGCGGAGCGCGTCGGCAACAGTAAAGACAGCCTCCAGCTCATCGTCTGTCTTCTCCCATGTCAGGAAAAAGTCTCCGTTGTACATATCCTTAAAATTCAGTTTGTTCAGCTTGTCAATGTAATCCTGTAAAGTCTTCATGTTGTTTCTCCTCCTTGAATATTGAAATAAAAAAATTTGTTATATGCGGACGAAAATCCGTTTTTGTGTCCTTCATTCCGAGGCTTCGCTCTGCCTCAGCTAATGCACATATTTCTAAGTCTGCGGAACCTGTCGGCGAGAGCGCCTCCGATCCCGCGGACTGAGAAATATGGCATGGATCTTCGGAACGCTCCGCTTGACCTCCATTCCGGACACAGAAACAGATATTCTGTACCATTAGATCGGAAATTTTTACTTCCGAAGTCAAGGAGGTTAAACAGGCTAGCATTCAAAAGTTAAGTTAAAGCCGGAAGGAAGTCATGGATACTGGTATAACTTCCATTGTCTTATTCGCAGTAAGTTTCCGGCAGTGCTGCGTATACAGCCGCGCATGTTACAAGATCCTGTTTCCATGTCTTTTCATTCGGCGCGTGGGCCTGTGCCTCCGCGCCCGGTCCGAATCCGATGCAGGGAATTTTGTTTCTTCCCATGATAGAGACCCCGTTTGTGGAGAAGGTCCATTTGTCTGTCAGCGGACGGCTCTGACGCATTTCCAGTGTTTCCGCGGCGCCGATTCTCTTGTCTCCGTAAAGAGAAGTATAGGCTTTCTCCAGAGCTTTTGTTACCTTGTGATCTTTCGGAATTGCCCATGTGGGGAAGTAGCACTCAATTTCATATACACATCCTGTGTAGGACGGGCGGTCGTAGTTGTACATGGATACGACTACGTCATCGCCATATTTCTTCACATTCGGAAGCGCACGGATCTCTTCCAGACAGCTCTCCCATGTTTCGCCGAAGGTCATGCGGCGGTCAAGGGATACCGCGCAGGAATCAGCAACCGCGCAGCGGCTGGGTGATGTGTAGAAGATCTGGGATACAGTAACTGTGCCTCTGCCCAGGAACCGTGCTTCTTCCCAGTCCGGATTGTATTTCGGGTTCAGCATTTTTACAAGGCCTTTGATTTCTGTATCGTCTGCGTCGTCATTTTCGTTAAGAGCCCGGACATCCTGGAGAATGTCAGCCATCTTGTAGATCGCATTGTCGCCGCGCTCCGGTGCGGAACCGTGGCAGGAAACGCCTTTTACGTCGATCCGGATTTCCATACGTCCACGCTGTCCCCGATAGATACCGCCGTCGGTAGGTTCTGTGGAGACAACAAATTCCGGACGGATTTTATCTTCATTAATGATGTACTGCCAGCAGAGGCCGTCGCAGTCTTCCTCCTGGACGGTTCCTACAACCATAATCTTACAGCCTTCCGGAATCAGATCCAGATCCTTCATGATTCTTGCGCCGTAAACGGCAGATACAAGGCCTCCGCACTGGTCGGATACACCGCGGCCTCCGATCTCTGTCTCATTTTCATATCCTTCATAGGGATCGAATGTCCAGTTGTCAATATTTCCGATTCCCACTGTGTCAATATGTGCGTCATATGCGATAATTCTTTCGCCGGTTCCCATGTAGCCGATTACGTTTCCCTGAGGATCAATGACAACCTCATCAAAATCCAGCTTTTTCATCTCAGCGGCGATGGTGTCAATGTGCGCTTTTTCGTCGCAGCTCTCTCCCGGGTTTCTTACAATGGCACGCAGAAATGCGGTCATATCTTTCTGATAACCCTGTGCAGCCTCTTTGATTTTGTTGAAATCCATAGTTTTTCTCTCCTTTTAAAAATAATGAATAACAAGTGATAAACAGTAACGAGCTGATTTTGTCAGGCTTTCCGGACGGCGGGGCCGGTTCGGAAAAGCCCGGCAAAAAAGTTTGAAAGATTGCTTTATGGTAAGAAAATGAGCAGATTATCTGTCATTTCCATCCCAGACAATTGACTTGTAGCGGTCCGGATCTGTATCGCCTTCTGTTGAGAAGAGGAGGACTTTTGATGTTTCATCCAGTCCCAGGTGTTCTCTCAGCGGCCGGTATTCTTCCATTGTCATAATGCAGGCCAGTACGCCGAAGGGCGCGGCGCCGGATTCGCCGGAAGTTACAGGGTGATCCCCTTTGATGGGAGCGGCCAGCATGCGCATTCCTTTTGCAGCAACCCAGTCGGGAGCGGCGGTAAAGGTATCCACGTGATTTTTCAGGATATCCCAGGAAATGGTGTTCGGCTCGCCGCAGGCAAGTCCGGCCATAATTGTTTCCATATCTCCGTCTACAATCCGGATGTTTCCGTCTGCGGCGCAGGCGCCTTTATAAAGGCAGGCAGCTGCCGCTGCTTCTACAACGACTACTTTCGGAGGATTGTCGGGATAACGGTTGGCGAAATATCCCTGAACCGCTCCGGCAAGAGATCCGACTCCGGCCTGGATAAACACATGGGTGGGACGGCCGCATCCGTTTTCATGAAGCTGCTCGTCGGCTTCCATTGCCATTGTGCCGTAACCCTGCATGATCCAGGAAGGAATTTCCTCATATCCGTCCCATGCGGTATCCTGCACCATAACGCCGTTTTCTGTCTTTTCTGCCATAGCGTTTGCCATGCGGACGCATTCGTCGTAGTTATATTCCTCAATGGTTGCCTGAGCGCCTTCGGCAAGGATATTGTTCAGCCGTGTCTGTGTGCTTCCTTTCGGCATGAGTACGACTGCTTTCTGTCCGAGTTTATTTGCCGCCCATGCAACGCCGCGGCCGTGATTGCCGTCTGTTGCGGTAAAGAAGGTGGCCTGCCCGAACTCTTTGCGCAGTTCCTCGGAAGTGAGTACATTGTAGGGCAGCTCGGAGACGTCTTTCCCGGTCTGTTTTGCTATGTAGCGGGCCATTGCAAAGGAACCGCCCAGTACTTTAAAGGCATTGAGGCCGAAACGGTAGGATTCGTCCTTTACATAAACTTCCTTCAGCCCCAGATATTCTGCCATTTTCTTAAGATCGGCAAGCGGTGTTACACTGTACTGGGGAAAACTTTCGTGAAATGCTCTCGCTTTTCTGACATTTTCCAGATCCATGACCTTAAGCTGCGCGTCATCTGTTTTGGGCATTTTGTTGACAGCCCATTT
>ERZ1643247.2767-NODE-2767-length-13266-cov-60.783968_pt1 | contig 13266 bp, 14 predicted proteins | sample MGYA00579264_ERZ1643247 | MGnify/ENA primary metagenome ERZ1643247 (study PRJEB29033, sample SAMEA4952262) | chicken gut metagenome | biome: Broiler Chicken; feature: Gastrointestinal Tract; material: Caecum | place: Ireland | collected 2018 | study: Broiler... | reverse complement strand
GGCTGGAGCTTCGGTGCCGTTGGGGAAAGCGCGAGCGCGTGCGCGCTCGCCACGACCGCCGCACCTCCACCGCTTCGGGGTGGGGGCTGCGCCCCCTTGCCCCCACGTTCCCCGTTGGGGAACGTTTGCCGATCATGCGCGAACGCGCATGGGACAACGTTCGTTGCGGCTTTTGCGGCAACGCCTTCGCAAATCTGCGCGGAAGCTCCTGCCGCGTAAGCGGCTAGGAGTTCCGTCACTCCCCTCGCGCGGTTGTGCCGAAGGCACTCTAGCGCGACCGCAGGGGGAATCCCAAAGGGGGCGCAGCCCTCTTTGGCCAGTCTTTGCCTACTTTCTGCTGGCCAGAAAGTAGGGGCCCGGCGCGGCCCGAGCGCGTCGAAGGGAAAAATTATAATTTTAATAGGCGTAAAGAGGATAGAAAAAAGCCCCCCGCCACCGCGTCGAAGGGAAAAAGCAAAATTTTAAGAGAAGGCAAAGAGGATAAAAAAGAAAGCCCCGCCCCGCGTCAAGGGGAAAAGAGAAATTTTCAAAAAACGTAAAAAAGATAAACAAAGGCCGGGGCGCCTTGAGCCCTCAAAAAAACAAAAAGCCCCTCCTGCTGCGGAGGGACTCCCATCATCGTATGGATAAATAAAAATAAAAAATTCAGCCACCAGCTTTGGGGATCGCAAAGCGCCGGCGGAAGAGCTGCGTCAGCGGCCCCTGCAGCAGCGCGTTGCATATCGTCCCCACACCGAGCACACTCCAAATGGAATGGTGCGAGAGCACGCAGGCGGTCACCGCGACCGCCACACACGTCAAATCATCCACAATGCGCGCCTTCGCAAACGGCAATTTCCCGCGTGTGTACGTCTCCCAAACGAACGGCATGGCATCGTACGGCGCCATCCCGAGGGACGCCTCGATGTACATCGCCAAGCCGGCCGGCAGACAGACGAGCGCCAGCAGCAGATAGACAATCCGCAGCGGCAAAACGTCCGGCGCCTGGGCCGCCGTCTGGAACAGCCAGCAGAAGAAATCGGCCAGATACCCAATGCCGACCATATTGACCACCGTCCCGAGCCCGAGGTCATGCCGCTGCAAAAGGGCCACCACTACGAGCAGGCACACATTCATCAGCAGCTGCCAATTGCCGAACGTCCAGCCAATCCCGCCGCTAATCGCGAGGTTCATGCTCGAAAACGGGTCGGTGCCGAAACCGGCCATCCGGAACAGCGCCACGCCGAGACCGATGAAAAGATTGCCCACAAGCATCTGCACGACGCGCCGGCGCGTCCATGCGGGAAAACGCTTCATAAAATTACTCCTTCTTTTGCAAAACATACAGCCGCGAATCAAAATCCCGCGGCATCCCTGCCTCCCCGTGCATCTCGCCGCACAAGGCACTCGACGTCACAAGGCCCGCCTCCATGAGCTCGTCGCCGTAATGGAGCTGCGCGCCGCCGGAGACGGTGTAGCACGCGTCGGGGTCCAAACCGCGCAGGCGCAGGCGGGAAAACGGCTGGTTCGCGCCGTTTAACACGCGGTAGTCGCCGACAATCGCGGTGGAGCGGTCGGCGGACACGACCATCCAGGCCGTCTCATTGCCGGCAAACGGGCTCTTTAAGCGGTAGAACGTGCCAAACTGCAAAAGCGCGCGGTACCGCTTCTGGAACGCGACCTGGCCTTTGACCGCCTCGATTTCCGCGGGCGAGAGGCGCCCTAGGTCGAGCTCGTAGCCGAAGGTGCCGAAATGCGCGACATTTGCGCGCGTGTGCAGCGGCGTGACGCGGTTGACCTGATGGTTCGGCACGGCGGAAACGTGGCTGCCGATCGAGCTGATCGGATAGCACAGCGACGTGCCGTACTGAATCTTCAAACGCTCGACGGCGTCGGAATCGTCGCTGGCCCACGCCTGGGGCGCATAGTACAGCATCCCAGCGTCGAAGCGGCCGCCGCCGCTCGCGCAGGATTCGAACAGCACATGCGGGAACGCCGCGTGCAGCCGCTCATACAGCGCATAGACGCCCAGGATGTAGCGGTGGTAAATTTCCCCCTGCTGCGCGGGCGGGTAAGCGGCCGAATAGCACTCGGTGATGCTGCGGTTCATGTCCCACTTGATATACGAAATCTTCGACGTGGCGAGCAGCTGCTCCATCTGCACGAAGACGGCGTCGACGACTTCCGGGCGCGAGAAATCGAGCACGTACTGGTGGCGCCCGAGAGACGGCGCCCGCTGCGGCGTCTGCAAAATCCAGTCCGGGTGCGCGCGGTAAAAGTCCGAGTCGGGGTTGACCATTTCCGGCTCAAACCACAGCCCGAACAGAAGCCCGAGCTGGTCGATCTTTTCGGAAAGGCCGGCAATGCCGTCGGGCAGAATCTTTCGGTTGGGCACCCAGTCGCCGAGGCCCGCATGGTCCGAGCGGCGCGCGCCGAACCAGCCGTCGTCGAGGACGAACAGCTCGATGCCGCAGTCCTTGGCGCGCTTGGCGATGGCGAGGAGCTTGTCCTCGGTAAAATCGAAATACGTCGCCTCCCAGTTGTTTAACAGGATGGGCCGCGGGCGGTCGCGCCATTCGCCGCGCACGAGGCAGCGGGCAAACAGGCGGTGGAACGTCTGGCTCATGCCGTTTAAGCCGTCCGATGCATAGACGAGCACGGCCTCGGGCGTCTGGAAATGATCATGCGGGGCAAGGCGCCACGAAAAGCCCTCGGGCGCGATGCCCACGGTGACGCGCGTGACGGAAAATGTATCGACTTCCGCCTGGATGCGGAAGTTGCCGCTGTAAAGGAAGCTAAACCCGAGCACTTCGCCGGCATCCTCCGTTGTGCTGGGGCGTTTCAGGGCCATAAACGGGTTTTCGTTGTGGGAGGAATTGCCGCGCAGGCTGTCAATCGCCGTGATGCCGGGGGTAAGGGGCCTTGTGTAGAGGTGGCGTTCGCGCGCCCAGGCGCCGGACAACTGGAGCCATTCATAATCGCAGTCGGGCAAATCGAGCGAAAGGCTCATCGCCAACTCGATCTGCACGGGGGCCTCCCCCTCATTCGTAAAGCGGGCGCTGCGGGCGATGGCGGCATACCCCGAAAAAATCGTGTAGAAGAGCTCCAGGCACAGGCCGGTCACGGCGTCGCGCAAAACGACCGTGAGCGTTTTCGCCTCCTTGGGGTCTTCGACGTACGTGGCCGGCAGGCCCTCGAGGGCGGGCTTTCCCTCGCTGATTACGAAGCCCTCGTAGCGAAAGTCCATGATGCGGCTGCCGTTTTCCTGGCGGATGGAGAACGCCGGGTGGCGGAAATCGGTGCCGCCGCCGGAAGGATACTCCTGGCGGATCTGCTCGAGGGAAAACGTCGGGTCCTGCCCCGCCGGATAGGCGCCCATCGCGCGCGCGGAGCGCTCGCACAGATACGAAAAATCCGGCTTGTCGTGCAGGCGGCGCCCGCAGTAGAGCTGGCCCAGCTGCCCGTTTTCGAGCACGCAGAAGAGATAGCTGACGTGTTCATTATAAAGATGGAACGTTTTCGTTTGTTCGTGAAAGACAATATCGACCATTGGAAATTCCCCTTTTTTGCGATGCTGGAGCCGCGAGGCCCCGCCTCTGAATTCCTGTCTAGTATACGCCAGGAAAGAAACGGGCGCGACTGCGTTTTGTTTTGAAAACCATGCAAAATGTTAGGTCCTCTGCATGGGCGGCGCGTCGGGGGAAAAGACGTTTTGCGCCTTCGCGCCGCTGCCCGCGCGCCGGAACGCGGAGGGGGTCATGCCGGTCATCTGCTTAAACGCGCGGGAGAAGGTCAGGCCGCTCGAAAAGCCGCAGGCGGCGGCGACCTCCTCGACGGAAAGGTCCGTCAAAAGCAGCTCCTCGCGCGCGCGGGAAATCTGGAAGCTGCGCAGAAATTCCTTCGGCGACAGGCCGAGGGTCTCCTTAAACAGCGTGTACAAATAGCTGCGGTTGACGTTTAAAAAGGCGGCGAGCTCCTCGACGCGCACGCCCCGCGCGAAATGGCTGCGGATGTAGGCGGCGGCGCGCTCGACGTAAAGGTTTTCGCGGCGGGGCGCTTTGGGGGATTCGACAACGAGCCCGCGCGTGAGCACGGAGAAAAATTCGTACAGCAGCCCCTGCAAAAGGAAACGCTCGGAAAGGTCCGGGTGCGGGTGGCGCAGCATCGAGAAGACGAGGGCCTTTAACGCCTCGCCGTCGCCGCAGCGGTACGTCAGCTGCCCGTCTAAAAGGCCGACCTCGCGCAACAGCGCCCCCGCCCCCGTGCCGCCGAACCCGACCCACAGGTACGTCCAGGGGGTTTCGCGGTCGGCCTGGTAAAAGGTCATGGTTTCGGGCTCAATCAAAAACCCCTCCCCCTTCGACAGGCGGTACTTCTGCCCGCCGACCCAATAGGTGCCGCAGCCGTCGAGGATGTAGTGGAGGATATAGTGCGGGCGGCTGGCCGGGCCGTAGCTGTGCAGCGGCATGCAGTCGGCCCAGCCGCAGAAAGCCAGGTAAAGTTCTTTAAAATTGGGCGTTTGCAGCTGCAAAACGTATCCTTTTTCCACAATTCATCCCTCCCCACGGGATTTCTTCTGTCCTTATTGTACCGAAATCGGCCGCATCCCGCAAGGGGGGCGGCCTTTTTTGCGGGAACCGGGCGCCGGGAAATTTTCCGCAAAAAATTTTTCGAATCCCCTTGACTTTCCGGGGCGGATCGTTTATAGTTAATTACAGAAGTAATGAACCAGTTATCCAGAGAACCAACCGGCAAGGAGGGACGCAGTTGGATGGAACATTCACAGCGGGCGTGCCGATCTACGAACAGATCGCGCGGAAACTGGAAGACGCAATTTTAAAGGGGCTGCTGGAGGCGGGCCAGCAGGCCCCGAGCACGAACGAGCTGGCGCGGGTCTACCAGATTAACCCCGCGACGGCGGCCAAGGGCTTAAACCGCCTGGTGGAGGAAGGGATCCTCTACAAGCGCCGGGGCCTGGGCATGTTCGTTGCCGAAGGCGCGCAGGAAATGCTGCGCAGTGCCCGCCGCGCAAATTTTTATGACGATTACGTTGTGGGCCTTGTGCGCGAGGCGAAGCGGCTGGAAATTTCCCCGGAGGAACTCATTGAGATGATCCGCACCGCCGGCCGCACGGGCCCGAAAGAAAAGGAGTAACACGATGAATGCCAAAACCTTAACCGCGGTAGACATCCGGAAAACGTACGGCCAGAAGGAAGTGCTCCACGGCATTTCCCTGACCCTTCTGCCGCACACGATCTACGGCCTGATCGGCCGCAACGGCGCGGGCAAGACGACGCTGATGGGCATTTTGACCGCGCAGACCCCGGCGACTTCCGGCTCGGTGACATACGGCGGCGAACCCGTGTGGGAGAATGCGCGGGCATTGTCCGAAATCTGTTTTTCGCGGGAATTGAGCCCGACGGTTCTCATGGGCCGCAACACGTTCCGCATCAAGCAGATCCTGCGCATGGCGTCGTACTATTACCCGAATTGGGATAAAGACTACGCGCAGAAACTCGTGGAGGCGTTCGGCTTAGACGTCAAAAAGCAGATCTGCAAGCTCTCGAGCGGCATGCGCAGCATGGTGACGATCCTTCTAGCACTCGCCAGCCGCGCGCCGGTCACGTTTCTGGATGAACCCGTCGCGGGGCTCGACGTCGTCGCGCGCGACCAGTTTTACCGGCTGCTGCTCGAGGAATACGAGCGCTCGGAGCGCACATTCGTCATCAGCACGCACATCATCGAGGAGGCCGCCAGCGTGTTCGAAAAGGTGCTGTTCCTCGACCACGGATCGCTTTTGCTCGCGGAGGACACCGACACGCTTTTGTCGCACTACGCGTACTTAAGCGGCCGCGAAGAGGACGTGCGGGCCGCGGCCGAAGGCCGCCCGGTGCTCCACCGCGAGCAGATGGGGCGCAGCGTGACGCTGTGCGTCGGGGAGGCCGACGAGGCCCTCTCGCAGCGCTGCCGGGCGTTCGACGTCGCGTGCGACCCGGTGCCGCTGCAAAAGCTGTTTGTCTATCTGGCGGGGCAAAAGGAGGCGTGACGCGATGGCTGCAAACTGCAAAAGCTACTGGCAGTACGTCTGGTATTACCCGATCCTGATTGTCGGGCTCTTCGTCTTCTATTCGTTTTTATACAGCGCGCTCGAGGAACTCGACGTGCTTGTGGTCGCGTCGGCCTCCATGGCCGTGTTCATCACGGCGATTGTGTTCCTCTACGCGAGCGTGCAGGTCTTCCCGATGACGCTGCAATTTGGCAGCATGCGCAAAGCGTCCATCGGCGCGCTGAGCGTGGTCGAGCTTTTATGGGGCATCGCGATGCCCCTGGTGCTTGCCGCGTGCATTGGGCTTTTGCGCGGGAGCGCGGCGACGGCGCTTTTCATACAGATTCTCCCGGTATACATCCCGGTGCAATTTCTGGCGGCGTCCGGCGGCGGGCTGTTGGGCTTTGCCGTGATGCGCCTGCGCAAGGTGATGCGCGTGGTCTCGTTTGTGCTCTTCTTCGTGCTGCTCTTCGGCTGCTTTATGCTGTTCATGCCGATGCTGACGCGCAAGCTCTCGGGCGTCCCGGCGGAAGTTTCGGTCCTGCCGGTCGTCATCGCCGTGCTGCTCGCGGCGGCGGGCTTTTTCGGCGAATGGCTCGCGGCGCGGAAGTACAGCGTGTAAAGGAGGATTCCCATGGCATTTTTAAAAAATCTCAAACAGGAATGCGTGCTCGCGCGCGGCGCGTGGATTGGGCTTTTGTGCGCGGCGGCGGGCGCATACGTCCTGTTCGCGGTGTTGAGCGGGCCGCTATTGGACTTCCCGACGGTGTTCCCGGCCGCGGCGGCGTGTGCCGTCATGGAGATCGGGGTCTTCATCCTGGCGCTGTCGACGTTTTCGTATGGATTTAACTTTGCCGTGCAGATGAGTGTGCGCCGGCGCGATTATCTGTTGGCGTCGTTTTTACTGCTGCTGCTCCAGGCGGCGGCGGGCATCGCGCTCGTCGTGGGCTTGAGCGCCTTGGGGGCGCTATTTGGCGAACGGGGGCTGCTATTTGGCATCGGCTCGTGGCTGCCGTGGGCGCTCGTGCTCGCGCCGGCGGCAATCGGCCTCGGGTGGCTGACGGGCGCGATTTTGCAGCGCTTCGGCGCGACGGTCTACTCAATCGTCTGGTGTGTGTTCGTGTTCGGCTGCCTTTTGCTTTCGCGGCTTGTCGAATGGGGCATGACCGACGGGCGCGCGACGGTGTTCGGCCGGGCGCTGGCCGCGCTCCTCGGGGGGCTTTCGTCGCTCGGAATCCTCGGCGCGCTTCTGTGCGTGCTCGCCGCGGGGCTTCTGTTGTGCGCGATTTCGTGGGGCATCCAGCACCGCCAGGAAGTGCGCTGAGCGGGAAATCGCAAAGATTTCAAAATGACATAGAAAAACCGCCCGTGCGGCGGCCTTCCGGAAAATCCCGGGGACCGCTGTGCGGGCGTGTTTTTGCAGCACAGACGCCGAAAATTCTTACAGAATTCTGAAAAACTGTGCAATTCTCTTGCATTTTTTGACGCACCGGCGTATCATAGAGATAGGAACCGCGGGAGTTCCCGCGCCGGACTTTAGAAAGGAGGAAGGACCATGAAAGCCACAAAGCTGCCGCCTCATGCGAAACTCAACCCCGTTTTTCTGCCAGCGCTGTTCCTGCTCGGCGCCGCGCTGCAATGCAGGGAAAAGCTCCTGCATGCAGGAGGAGAAGGCGGCCGGGCCATGCCGCTGCCGTCCACTCCTCCGAAAGACGCCACCACCTCCCCCGCCGCCTACGCCGCATGGCGCATGGCCGGCCGCCGGTGAGGGCCCAAAACGAAAGGCAGCCGCCGCCCGAAGCGAAAACCTTCAGGCGGCGGCTGCCGCTTTTCTATTTTGCTGTTTTTAGGTGCGCTTAATCAGCATATTTTCGAGCTTATGCTGCACGCGCCCCTCGCACACGGCGACGATTTCATCGCCCGGGGCGAAGACCGTTTCGCCGTTCGGGATGATCATCTTCTCGCCGCGCACGACGGAAATGACCAGGGACCCCTGCGGCAGCGGCAGGTCGCGCAGCGTCTGGCCGACGACCCACGCGTTTGCCGGCAGCGTCATCGCGCAGATCGAGGCGCGGCCGCGGTTGAGCGTCGCGAGCATGTGCATCTGGGCGACGTCGACTTCCTGCTCGATTAAGTTCGTGATGATTTCGGTGCTGCTGACGACGATGTCGGGGCCGAGCGTGCGCAGCGTTTCGATGTTGCGCGGGTCATTCGCGCGCGCGATGACCTTGGGCACGTGGAACTTCTTTTTCGCGAGCTGGCAGGCGACGAGGTTGTCCTGGTCGGTACCGCCCACGGCCAAAAAGCAGTCGCAGCCCTTCGTGTGGGCGCGCTCGAGCACCTCGATTTCGGTGCCGTCGCCGCAAATGACCTCGATCTGCAGTTCATTCGCGAGTGCCTTGCACAGGCCGCGGGTCTTTTCGACGAGATGGACCTCATTTTTGCGCTCGAGCATGTTGCGCGCGAGCTGGCGGCCGAGTTTGCCGCCGCCAACGATCACAATTCGCATACGGTTCTCCCCCTTAATCGATCACATTGACGAAAATGATGTGGTCGCCGGCCGCAAGCATCCGCTTCTCGGCGGCATTGTAGAGCTCCATGGCACCGTCGGCATGGACGACGCCGAACACGCGCTCGCCCGGGAAATGCGGCGCCTCGCCGACCGGCATGCCGACGGCGGGGCCGACCGCCTGCCACGTGCGAAACGACACGGTCGCCGTGCCGAACGTCAGGCGCCTGGGCTCCCACGGGGACAGAAGCGCCTGGTACACCGAATCGGCGGCCATTTTCGTCGGGCACACCGTGCGCAGGCCGAACGCCGTAAACACGCTCTCGCGCGCGGGGTCGCCGATGCGCGCGACGACGTTCTGCAGATGGAAGAATTCGCGCGCGACCTGGGAAATCGTGATATTCAGATTGTCATCCGCCGTAACGACCGCGACGGCGTCCGCGTTCTCGATGCCCGCCTCGCGCAGGACATCGACGTCCATCGGCATGCCGCAGACGGTCTGGCCGCCAAACTCGTCGGGCAGATGGGAAAATAGTTCCTCGCGGCTGTCGACGATGACAACGTCGTGGCCGCGCTCATCGAGCAGCGTGGCGAGCGCGACGCCCAAACGGCCGCAGCCAATGACCAAAATATTCATGGGTTCTCCTCCTCGCGGCTCTGCGCCGCGTACAAATACCGGATCATGCCGGGGCCGAGCGTGGGGGTAGGCCGCGCAATGAAGCCGCAGCTCTCATAAAACGGTTCGCGCCCGCGCGCGCACATCAAACACAGCCGCATCGTCTCGCCCGGGTCCAAAAGGCCGCGGGCAAAGCGTTCGAGTGCGCGGATCAGGGCGGTGCCCACGTGGGCGCGGCGGTAAGCGGGCAGCACGATCAAATCCTGCACGTAGCAGATTGTGGCGCCGTCGCCGACCAAGCGTCCCATCCCGATGGGGCGCCCGCCGTCGCGCGCAGACAGCACATACAGGCTATTCCGCAGGGCGAGGGCAGCCTGGCGCTCCGAAAAGGGGTCCCAGCCGACAGCCTCTCGCAAAGCGCGGTACTCTTCCGGGCGCAAATCCCCTTCCGTATAAGTCAACTGCATACGTTCTCCTGCCTCACTTCTGCCTGTTTTGCGGTGAAAATCCGGACGAACAGAGTATAGCACACGAATTTGCTTCCCGCAAGGGGGGCTGCACATGAAAAAACGGCAGGAATCCAGAAATTCCTGCCATTTTTATAGGTCTTATCTCAAAATCTCAGCGTTTTACGGCCGCACGCAGCAGCAGCACAAAGACATCGCGCAAATCGTGCCACGTCTGCCCGCCGAGCTTTGCGGCGGCACGCATCATTGCCGCCACACACGCGGCGGAGAGCTCCCTGCGCTGCGAAACGCCGGAAGCCAAGAGGACTTTCTGCAGCGACTGGGCCACGCACGCGCGCTGTTCGCACGGGACGGAGGTAATCCAGCCGTTGAGCACCCGCGCGCGAAGGGCCGCCCGCCGCGTCAGCCCGCCGGGCGCGCGGACAAACCGCGTGCCCTGCACCTGCCACGAGAACGGGTCGTGCTGGGAGACACCGCCGCCGTGCGCGCGGCTGTAGACGACGACCGGGTCCGGGTGGCCGGACAGCAGCATCCCGACCGTGGAGCCCTGGGGCAAAAACGTGTGGATACGCGGCGCGAGTTCCCCGATTGCCGCCGGGGGCGGGCCCTGCTGCAAAAAGCCGGGGCCGTCGTTGTTATACACCGCAAGAATCCGTGCGCGCACGTTTTCGGGGCTGTGCAGCGCGGCATACAGCGCGATATTCCCGCCCTTGGAATGGCCGCCGACGCGCAGCCGGCGCCGGGGCAGCGCGGCCGCGGCGGCCAACAGGTACGAAAGCCCCTCTTTCTGCGAAGGCGTCACCTCGAGGTACGTCAGCGAGACATCCTCGCTCCAGCCGGCAAAATAGCCGTCCGTCCCGCGAAACGCGACGTAGCACGTGCCGTCCGGCAGCAAAAACGTCACCGCGGCGAACTGCTTGCCCGCCGCCTCCGTAAGGTCGACGGCCGCCGTATACGCGCACACCTGGACCGTGCGGAACACGGGATTTTCCAAAAGGGCCTTTACGAGCGCGTGGTTCTGGCGGCCGAACGCCGCGAAGGCGCCGCTTCCCCTGAGCGCGCGCGCCGCGGCACACAACGCCATGCCGGGGTCTTTCACCGCGGCGGGCACGATCCCGTCCCATGGAAAAAACGACAGCTGGGAAAACAGGAGGTTGTCGGCCTCCCCGAACGGCTGCGCGGCATACGGCGCGCGCTTCTGCACGAAGGATAAAAGATTTTCAAAGCTGTGCACCGGCACAAAGCCCCCTTCTCCCCACCGCTTTCGGGAAAACCGTCCCGCGTTTTCCGGATTCAATACGTGTAGGTATCGAGCATATCCTGCTTCAATTTCCACAGCGGGTGGGAGAGGTCGACGTAGTAGCGGTGGGGGTTATCGAAACGCTGGACCTCTTCCCAGAGCGTATTGACCTGTTCGCGGCAGAATTCGCGCAGCTCGGGCAGCGATTTTTCCTCGGCGACGCATTCGCCGTGGCGGAACAGGCGCTGCTGCAGCGGCTGTGCGCGGAAATTCTCGACCTTCTTGCGCTTCCAGATATGCACGGGATCGAAAATCTCATACGGCTTTGTGTCGTCGATCACCTCGTCGTGCAGCGCGATGACGTCGGCGATGGCCTTGTTCGTCTCGCGGTCGTAAAGGCGCCACAGGCGTTTAAAGCCGGGGGTCGTGATTTTGGCGACGTTTTCGCTGACCTTAATCTTCGGCTGGATCACGCCGTTTTCGTCCTCGACGGCGGAGAGTTTATAGACGCCGCCGAACACCGGGTGGCTGCTGCTCGTGATCAGCCGCTCGCCGACGCCGAACGTATCGACGGGCGCGCCCTGCAGGAGCATGTCGCGGATGATATACTCGTCGAGGGAATTGCTCGCGCAGATCTTGCAGTCGGGGTAACCGGCCTCATCGAGCATGCGGCGGGCTTTCTTCGCGAGGTACGTGATGTCGCCGCTGTCGATGCGGATGCCGGCCGGGCGCAGGCCCATCGGCTTTAAGACCTCATCGAACGCGCGGATCGCGTTGGGGATGCCGGAATGGAGGACGTTATACGTATCGACCAAGAGCGTGCAGTCGTGCGGATATTCGCGCGCATAGGCGCAGAACGCCTCATATTCGGAGGGGAACATCTGCACCCAGCTGTGGGCCATCGTACCCATTGCGGGGACGCCGTAGTCGCGGTCGGAGATCGTGCAGGCCGTGCCGCAGCAGCCGCCGATATACGCGGCGCGCGCGCCGAGGACGGCGCCGTCGGCCCCCTGTGCGCGCCGGGAGCCGAATTCCATGACGGGCCTCCCCGCGGCCGCGCGCACGATGCGGTTGGCCTTCGTGGCGATGAGGCTTTCGTGGTTAATCGTCAAAAGGAGCATCGTCTCGACAAACTGCGCCTGCACGACGGGGCCGCGCACGGTCAAAATCGGCTCGCCGGGGAAAATCGGCACGCCTTCCGGCACGGCCCAGACATCGCACGCAAAGCGGAATGTCGCGAGATACTGCAGAAATTCCTCATTAAAGAGGCCGCGGCTGCGCAGGTAGTCGACGTCCTCCTTCGAAAAGTGCAGATTTTTCAGGTACTCGACCACCTGCTGCACGCCGGCCATGATTGCGAAGCCGCCGCCGTCGGGCACTTCGCGGAAGAACATGTCGAAGTACGCAATGCGGTCGCGCATGCCGTTGACGAAATAGCCGTTGGCCATTGTCAGCTCATAGAAGTCGGTCAGCATGGTTAAGTTCATTGTTTGCTCTTTTTTCATATCCTTGTCTCCACTGCAAAAATTTGAAGTCACTTTCCGCCCCACCCGCGACATACACTAACGAAAGAGAGCCTTGGCGCACGCGGTTTCTGGGTTGTACTTTATTATAGCAAAATCTACTGAAAAGAACAATTCCTAACGGAAAAACATTTGCGGAAAACAGAAGCCTCGGTTGCATCCATGCAAAAAATACGGTATACTAAAAGGAAATCCGTTTGATCTTCCTTTCTATTTTCCCATCCGAATCGGAGATCGGCTGTGCGAAAGCGGGAGAAGGAGCCGGGAACTGCCGCGCTGTCCCTGCATAAAAGGGGGCCGGCTGACGGCCGGCAAAACGCCTTGTTTGTTGTTTTCAAAAGGTTGCGGAGAGGAGATGACCGACGTGCGGCTACGCACACAGGAACGGGGGGATCGGAACACGATCGGGGTCCGCGTAGAGCTTGCGCGCAAGCGCCAGGGGATGAAGCAGAAAGAGCTTTTGGCGCAACTGCAAGTCAACGGGATTGACATGAATGCCTCGGCGCTTTCGAAGCTGGAGGGGCAGACCCGGTCGGTAACGGATTTTGAACTGGTCGCGCTGGCGAAGATTTTAGGGGTTTCGGTCAACTGGCTGTTAGGCTTAGAGGACGACGCCCCCGAAGAGGAATAGAAAAATTTTAGAAGCGGAGCATGGGGAAGGGTTTCTTTTTTCTCCTGCTCCGCTTTTTGATTCTCTTTACGTTTTTTGAAATTTCTGATTTTTCCCTTCGACGCGCTTACCCCTTCGGGGCACTTTGCAGGCCGCTGGCGTCGTTTTTCTTGCCAAGAGCTTTTGTTATCCCCTTTCCTTTTCTTAAAATTTTAATTTAGTCCTTCGACGCGCTCAGGCCGCGCCGGGCCCCTACTTTCTGGCCAGCAGAAAGTA
>ERZ1643247.2765-NODE-2765-length-13268-cov-5.247029_pt1 | contig 13268 bp, 21 predicted proteins | sample MGYA00579264_ERZ1643247 | MGnify/ENA primary metagenome ERZ1643247 (study PRJEB29033, sample SAMEA4952262) | chicken gut metagenome | biome: Broiler Chicken; feature: Gastrointestinal Tract; material: Caecum | place: Ireland | collected 2018 | study: Broiler... | reverse complement strand
TTAGACGGAGATCGTGTAGTAATGAGCGGAAAAGCTGCATTATATTCCATTGCAGATATTTTTGTAAGATGAGTTTTTCTGATGAAAGAGCGAAAATACTCGCATTGCTGAGAAAGATATAAAATCAATAGAATGTATTCTGAAAATCTCCAAATGGATAAAAAAGCCGTTTGGAGATTTTATGTTGATGCTCAAAAAGCCGTTCACAAGCATTTCAACTTCGATGAATGGATGTGCAGATGCTATCATAGCTTCTGTATCTATTGGGAAAACCCGCACTTTGTTTAGAGATATCATAAAAAGAGGTCATGAACCATAAAGAACTGTTGGAGCCTCTAATTTTAGCATGATCAGAATGTAAAATCACTTGTGTTTATACTTACAATGTGATGTCATTCGGAATAGGACTGTTCGTTAAGAGGTGCTTTTGCATCAAAAACATATATGATATCTATTTTTCCTCTGTGCGAATTCAAAAAATTTCATTGTAAACCATTGTGTTTGCATAGCGTTGAGACAATGGAGTGAGAAAAAATCCACATAACATCTTAGCTTTTCTATTTTTATGGAATAACACTTTTTCATAAACGGTATATTTATCATCATGGAAACGAGATTGGATAATAAAAATTCAGCTGTGTATCCATTTAGCATAAGATATGCACCTATGTTTATCTATAATGTTTGGTTAAAACTTCCTGCATGCTACTTAAGAGGAAGTTGACCAAGTGTAACAGCATACGAAATTTTTTCGTTTTTTGTGTGCCGGTTACTTTTTGTCTGTGCATGTATGTGTTTTTACTTGATGCAGAAAGAATGCCCTGCAGTCTATATCCGATAGTCAGCAGGGCATTTTTATGATTTGTATGTTTGAAATAGTATCGTCTTATGAAGAAGAATGTGTTTCTTTCTTTTTAATATGAGGCATCGCGGCATAGCTTGCATCTATCGTCATAATACAAAAGTAGTTAGGATATGTTTCAGTAACAAGTTCTTTTATTTTAGACTTGAGCTGATCCTCACTCATATGGAGTGTGTGTGGCATAACGCAGTCAAAAATAAGGTTTGTATGCGTTTCGCCAGGAACAACGCGAAGGTCATGAATGCTTAAGTTGCTGTCTATGGTTTTCACCTGATCAGAAAGCCAACATCTGAGGTCGTTTATTTTATCATCTCCGGTTATGATTGGATCATAGTGAACGATGAGATTGAGATTTTCGTTTTCAAGGAAATCCCGTTCTATGTTGTCAATCACATCGTGGCTTTTTATTACATCGTCTTCAGCAGCCATTTCAACGTGTACACTGGCGAATATTCTTCCTGGACCATAGTCGTGTATCATCAGGTCGTGGGTACCGAGTACGCCTTGATAGCTGAGTATTTTCTTCTCAATATGATCTACCAGAATAGGGTCTGGTGCTTTTCCAAGCAGTGGATCAAGGGTTTCTTTTACCAGACCGATGCCGCTGTAAAGGATAAAAACAGCCACCGCAATACCCATATATCCATCCAGATTCACAGTAAAAAAATGAGAAATCAGCGCTGCTGTTAGAACGGCTGAAGTGGATATCACGTCGTTTCGGCTGTCAGCCGATGTTGCTTCCAAAGTTGCAGAGTTAATTTTTTGCCCTAACGATTTATTAAAGACAGACATCCAAAGTTTTACAACTATGGAACCAATCAGAACGACAGCAGTGATTAGGCTGAAATCTACAGGTGATGGATGTAATATCTTATTGAGGCTGCTCTTAAAGAGTTCTACACCGATGATGAGAATCATCACAGCAACTGTCAATCCGGAAAGATATTCATATCTGGCATGACCATATGGATGGTCAGCATCTGCGGGTTTTTCCGCCATTTTAAATCCAATCAGGCTGATGATACTGGAAGCAGCGTCAGAAAGATTGTTTACAGCGTCAGCAGTGATAGAGACACTTCCGGAGATTGTTCCGACAATAAATTTGCCGGCGAACAAAAGAGCATTGCAAAAAATGCCAACTTTTCCAGAAAGCTTTCCATAAGCTGCTCTGACGTTCAGGTCGTTTATATTTTCGTGATCTTTGATGAATGTTTGTATTAGCCAGTTATGCATAAATAACGCCTCCGTTTGAAATATCCTTAAGATTATAACATAAACTGGAAAAAACGCAATCAAAATTCAGATGCCATTTTATTCGTTTATTATGCACATATGGATACAATACATTTGTGATCCTAGCGAATAAAAGCAGAGGTGCATTCCATGTATCAAATTGGAAAAACAAAAATGATAGAAGATTTTCGACAAATATGCTGTGTAAATAAAGAATTTTTCAGAAGATGGAGAAACATTCTTGCATTTATTCGTTTCTGCAGTAACACAACATGGAATGACCGCTGGACTGTGTTCGAGGTTATGCAACAAATCTCAAACCCAAAATAAATTACCATGCAGAAACAAAAGCAGCCTCCGATTTTATTGGAGGCTGCTTTTTCAAGTTTTAGTATTGGATTGTTTTTACCTGACTATTTAAGAGTCAATCAGGATAACCTGCATGAGCGATGTCCATTCATATACACAGTCTTATATTGTTCGATAGTGAAGGACTTATCACCTTGTTATTTTTGCGTGCTGTTTCCTCTAACATCTACTGCAATTCTTTCCACTACTTGATTTTGACGCACACCAATTAACCAACTGGTCAGGTTTGCAGAAGAACAGGAATGATTTGGAATAATCTCAATTTGATCACCAATCTTCAAATCAGTAGCTCCATCTACTTTCAATTTGCCAACTTCTTCAGACAGACCATAGACCGTCAATTCTGGATGACCTTTTACGATACCGAAGCCTTTCACAGATGCACTACCATGAGCGCCTTGATCCAAGCCTAAACATTTTGCACCGGCATCACAAATAAAAATATCCTCAGAAGGGTGGGAGACAATCGTAGCCAGAACAGAAAGAGAACAATCGGCTTCTGTAGCACTGCCTAAAGCGATTTGGATTGCATCGTGATAAACATAATTTCCAGGATGATAAATCTGGATTCCGGGCTGGGTAACTGTCAAAGCGAAAGTCGGGGTGGAACCACTAGTAACATGCACAGCGGAAAATCCTGCTGCTCTAAGTTCTTCGGCAACTTGCGTCATAGTTTCTACTTCCAAAGTTGCGATAGAAGTACGTTCTTCCTGCGTTGTTGCACCATAGACCTGACCAGGATGCGTAGAAATGCCAAAGAAAGTAATATGCTTCAAGTCAGATAGTTGCTGTGCGAAAGCAACTGCTTTTTCAGGAGCAACACCAAACCGGTGGAACTGCATATCTACAATAATAGAATAAGCAATGGTAACATCAGCAGTCCCTGCTGCTTGATTTAACAAATGCGCCGCTTCATAACTGTCTACACGCACAATCAGTTCTGTATTTGCGGCTAATTGTGCCAGTCGCTTTAGATTTTGAGGATTCGCAGTAGGATAAGCATACATAATTTTTTTTGCACCAGCTTTGGCAGCCATTTCGCATTCATCAATGGTACCGCAAAGAAAACCTGTAGCGCCATAAGCCATTTGTTTTTGCAGTATTGCAGTACTTTTGTGTGTTTTGACCATTGGCCAAAGCTCTTTCCCATTTTGTGTACACAATTGCTGGTACGTTTGCAGATTTTTTTCTGCAATATCCAAATCCAATAAAACAGCTGGGGTCTCTAAATAATACATAGGCATAAGCACACACTCCTTTTCTTTTGTTTTTTATATTATACATAACATGATGGAAGATGTTTGTCAAGCACAAGTTTGTCACATATAGACAATCTATACTGTCATAGGATATAACAAAAAATTGGGAGGCAGAAACATGCAGTTTTTTCATGCGATTCGTTGGAAGAAAAGATATATTTTATATGGAGTGGCGTTAATTGCGGCTGTTCGGATAGGTGCCGCATGCTTACCGCCGGCAGCAGAGAAAGTATCGGCAATTCTGACAGCAGAGAGCAATCGAGAGCTTCCGATCTATTGCGTACAGACACCGGAAAAAAAGGTGGCTGTTAGTTTTGATGCCGCATGGGGAGCGGATGATACGGATGAACTATTACGGATATTAGAGGAAAATAATGTAAAGGCAACATTTTTTCTATGTGGATACTGGGTAGATAAATATCCAGACGAAGTAGAAAAAATAGCCAAAGCAGGGCATGATCTGGGGAATCATTCTGCTACACATCCGCATATGAGTCAGTTAACAGCAGAGCAAATTACAAAAGAATTACAGGATTGTCATGCAGCGGTAAAGGAATTGACCGGAATTGAAATGGATTTATTTCGACCGCCATTTGGAGAATATAACAATACAGTGATTCAAACAGCAAGAGAAAATGGATATTATTCTATTCAATGGGATGTGGATACATAGGAAACAAAAAGAAAGGAGGAAAAGCGATTGCTTTTCTTCCTTTTATTTGAACCGAACATCCACGCCATTCTCACTCAAAACCACCCGGTCAATCATACTTTTTGCAATATCACGCCGGTCTTCGAAAGACATGTTTTCCCAATCTTCCGCAGTAAAAGGAATGATTTCAACGGCATTGAATTCCGTCAGTGCTTCTGAATACTGATGGATTAGGAGTTGTTTTTCCCGGTGGAGGGTTTCGATTCTACGGTTGATATATTCCGCAGAAATTTGGCTGACGTTTTCCAGTGTGGAAATTAGATTTTCGATTTTGCTGTCAATGTCTGCGATTTTCTGCTGATGTTGTTTGATGACATTGTTTTCCCGTTTTTCCCTTGCCAGATGATAGGCTTCCGCTTCTTGAATGAGCCGTGCCTGCACTTGCGCTTCGATTTCCCGTACTCGATGGGTCTGCTTGGCATCGCAGCATTTATGTAGATACTTCCCGGAGCAGACGAAGTAGGGGATACGCCCATCTTTGGTACTGGCAAACCGCACAGAAAAGGCATAGCCACAATGACCACATTTCACAAGCCCTGTGAGCCAGGAATGTTTCCCTTTTCCGGTGTTTTTGATCTGCCGATTTTTGGACAGCTTTTCCTGACAATAGAGAAATGTGCTGCTGTCCACAATGCCGTTGTGATGCCCAATGGCAAGGAGGTGATTAGATACGTCTTTATATTTCCGCTCACTGGCATCCCGTTTGCCCACAAGGATGCAGCCATGGGTGCCGTCAAAATCCTCTGATTCGTTTGCCATGATGGCGCCTTTGGATTTGTAGTAATTGTAAATGGCAATATCCGCTTGAACATAAGCGGGATTTTTCAAAATGCCGGAAAGTTTCACGCTGTCAAAATTGACGCCGCCGGCAGAAAGGGCACCGTTGCGGATCAGGACTTTTTGCACATCTGCCAGACTGGTATAAGGCTGGGCATATGTATCAAAAATCTGGGACACGATTTCCAAATCAGCATTGGGTTCATAAATGGTGGCTTTCTTGCCATCCAATGTGGTACGCACCAGATCGAAGCCATAAGCGGCAGGACCGCCGCCCCAAGCGCCTTTTTTCACACGGGCATAATAGTTATCCCGGACACGCTCGGCGATGGTTTCACGCTCCAACTGGGCGAAAACAACGATGATATACAGCATGGCACGTCCCATGGGGGTGGAAGTATCAAACTTTTCTGTGGCGGAAACAAAGGAGATACCGTTGTTTTCCAGCACATCAATGAAGTCGGCAAAGTCCACGATGGAACGGCTGATTCTGTCCAGACGATAGACTACCACTTTTTCGATCTGCCCCGTTTGGATGTCGTGCATCATTTCCGTAAAAGCGGGGCGGTTGGTATTTTTACCGGAATAGCCACTGTCCTCATAGATTTTGCACTCTTCCGAAAAGATTTCCCGTTTGGCAAAGGCAATCTGGCTTTCGATGCTGATGCTGTCTTTTTTGTCGATGGATTGTCTTGCGTAAATAGCTACCATACAAAAGACCTCCTTTTCCTATATAGGGTATAGCAAAAAGAGCGGTCTTATGATACAATACAGTTGCGAAGTGTGGTTGTATCTTACGACCGCTTTATGAAATTCCCTTTCCTGTTGGCGCAGGAAGGGGGATTTTTTTGTTTTAGCAATAATAATCGATTTGTCCGAAATATCCTATCCATTTTTCTGTAATTTCCTGATGTCTGGCTTCGATGACACTCATGATGATTTTCAGCTTTCGGCTGGGAATCTGTGACTGATTATGACAAAGCAGGCACCGTCCTGTTTGAGTGATCCAGATTTTTGTTGCTTTTTCCGAGGGAATGCCTTCCGAAACATGCACATGAATGGGTTCCAGCGGTTTGGATTCATTGGACCAGAAATAGATCAGATAGGAGCCGACCTTAAAGATTTGCGGCATGATCGAACCCTCCTTCTCTTGCCAGTTCGATGACGATATGCGCCACGGACTTCAGATAGGCTTCGTATTTTTCCAATTCTTCCTCAGAAAACCCTTCTACGTTTTTCCATTCATAAGAGGGCAGGTAACATTCCGCAGAATGGAAGCCGCCGTATACAGGCTGTTCAAAATAAACTTTTACTGTTTCTGTGCCGTTTACATCGTAAGTGTCAGAATGGACCACTTCGGTTTTATCATCTAATGTCATGAAAGGATACATCATAATCATCTCTCCTTTGTCCTGTTTTTATTGGAATTCCATATCACGCAGCATTACTGTTTAAGAAAAAGCTTCATTTATGTTTTCTGCGTAGCTGACCAGACCGCCTGTGATGGCATCGGCTAAATCATTATCTGGCACAATAAGCCAATTATTTTCGCCTTTGACCAGAGAAATGTCTACTTCTTTGGTGTAAGTCGTGTCTTTGTTATCGGAAATAGCAGAAATTATAGCTTCTGTAGATTTCTGATCCAATTCTTCTTCAGATAAACCAGCGAAAGCCAGAGAAATCATTTCAGAGATTGCATGACCCATGGCATTTGCCATGTCCACATTGGTGATGGATACTTTGACAGTGGCAGTATCGCCTTCTTCTGTAGAAGAAAGGATTTCAAAAGTTAGGTTTTCTACAAAAGCTTTGCCGGTTTCTTCGTTTTCCAAATCGGAAATGGCATCATCTGCAGTTTCCGTTGTTTCACTGGTATCATTCGTATATTTATCAATGGTTTCCAGATCAAGGCTCTGGAAAGCTGTCAGATAATTCGTAACAGCCGTTTCGGGGGATTCCCCACCAGAGCAGCCAACAAAGGCAAATACCATTACCAAAGTTGTCAAGAAAGCAAGCGTTTTTTTCAGCATATACATTCCTCCCCGAATGGTCGCCACGTGATATGGAATTGCACACAATGTTATGTTTGCAAAAGAAAATATTTAGTTTTCACGGAAATATTCTGCCAGATCTTCCAGCACCGGCAGGAAGCGGATAGAGATATCTTTTGCGATTTTTGCCGCAATCCTGTCGTCGTAGATGTGAGAAGTGCGGTTTCTGGATTCCAGCATGTCCAGCCAGACGTTTTCGTCGTGGATCATTTGATTTCCATAGGCACTTTTTAGCACCTGTTTGGGGAAATTTAGTTCATTGGCAACGCCTTGATCCAGTAGGTATTCTCTTGCGGCTTTCAAAGAAAGTTCAGCGGCAATTCTAAAGCGATAGATCATGCCATCTCGAATAATATCGTTAGATGGTTGTTGCTGATACATTTCTATGGATTCTTGGAGCCGATGGACAGATCGTAAAAAATTTTTAACTTTATCCATAAAGATTAAAATCTCCAAATTTCTTTTTAATGCTTATTTGCAAACATACTTTTTATTTATCATTCAGATACAATATGGCAAAAAGCCAGTTTCAAATATTGTCCATCAGATACTGTAATGTATGTTTCTCCTTCGAAATTGCCGTTGGTAACGATTGAATCCAAAGATCCAGAAGAATCGGATGCAACTTCATAATAACCAGAACCCATAACAGAATTTTCATCAACAGCAAGTTTATATTCTCCAGCAGCAAGATGTGTACCGATTTTGAAAGTACCTTCTTTTGTTGTGTCTAATTCGCTCACTTCTTCTGCGGGAACTGCATAGCAGCCTTGCAGTTTCAAATATTGTCCATCTGAAACAGTCAAAATAGCATTTGTAGTAAAGTTTCCGTTGGTAATAATAGATTCTAAAGTACCGGTACTATCACTGGCTATTTCGTAATATGCGCCAACTGCAGATTCACCAAACAGAATATATTCGCCAGCAGATATGTCGGATCCGACTTTATATGTGCCAGCGTCATATTTTGTACTGGAACTTTCTTGCTCTGTTTCAGCTGTTTCTGTTTGTGTCTGAGAAGATGCTTGATTCTCCGTAGACCCGTTGTCACCACCGCAAGCAGTAACACAAAAAGCAAACAAAACAGCAAATGAAAGGGCAATCAATTTCTTTTTCATAATACATCTCTCCTTAAAATCAAAAAACAAAATTGACACAATAACTCTCAATTGTTTTTCTCATTTGTACGCACATAAGCCTCCCTTCATGGATTTTTATTTTGAACCACCATAATTTCTATTTTAGAAACATGGGGATTTTAGCATTTCAAAAATAGGGAAATTGGAATCCTGAAATCATTTTTATCATTGTATCGATACATTTATCTGTAGAGAATTGAAATACGTACTCAGATATGATAAACTGTTGATATTGCGAGGTGATTTCATGGATTTTACTATGGATAGTATTTTGTTTTTATTCTTGTTTATTTTCCCAGGTGCGTTTTCAAAATTATTGAAAGAGAGATTTACTCCTAAAAAACAATATCGTATCAATGACCACAATGGTTGGGTTGAACTGTCCGAAATAGTTGTATTTAGTATGGTTGTATTATTCTCTGGATTGATCGTGAGATCATGTTTTTTTACACATAATTTGGATATGAACAGTTATTTTGAAAGTTTTACAAGTACCAAATTTTTCATTGCTTATATTGTTTTTGCTTTTCTCGCATCGATGATATATACATTTTTATTTCATTGCTTCAATAAAGCCGTAGTGCCGTTTATCATCAATCGGTACAATCAGTGGAAAGGAAGACCAATGGAAGGGTTGTACCAAACCATATGGGAGGAAATCTTTGAAACCGATCAATATTCCGCACAAAAAGGTGTGGTAGTATCCATAGAAAAAGATGGTCATATTCTTTCCAGAGGTTTTTTAGAAGCGTATCCGCCCCCACAATCACCCAGCAGTGAGATTCTGTTAAAATACTGCTGCGAAGTGGAAGCATATTTTGAGAATGATAAACACTTACCAGAAGAAAGTAAACTGTTTGGCAAGACCAACATGGAGTATTGCGATCTGCAAAATGGCTTCGTTATTAAATTTTACGATATGGCAAAGTATCACGCTTATGTAGATAGCCTGCAAACTTCCGGTTGATTAAGACTGCTGCGGTTTTGGTGGCGGGGGAGGTGGAGTAGTTGGCGCAAGACCAGTTCGCGTACCTCGATACAGAAGAAACTACAATGGCAGAACTGGGGATGGATGCAGTTCAGACTGTGAAATATGTATATCGCGGTGCAGAAGCCGTAGAAGACGAAGCCACAAAACTGAATCTGGAGCAGGTAAACGAAAGTTTGACTGCATTATCCGAATGATATTTTTACCGTTCCGAAAGGAACGGTTTTTTTATTTCATTCCGTTTTGGGATATAAAAAATCCATGATCTGTAAAGGTTAGGGTAAGAGCATTCCATTTGTACTGCATGCCGTATTTTTGCTTGAAAACGGAAATTGCATCATAAAGGAATATCTCTGTAACCCCCAAATATTCTGCCACATCATACAGTGTTTGACAGCCGTCCAAGACCGCATCAAAGAGGTCTTCGATTTTCAGCATGCGGTTTACAGCCCATTTGCGGGCAATTTTTTCTTGTTTCCGTTGACTGGCGTTTTCCTGATTTAGGATATTGCCAACAGTGGTATGATAATGCCCAATTTCCTCAGCCAGAACGCAGGCTTTTTCAGTATTTGTCATATCTTTTTTGATACCGATTTTGGAACCTTTGCAAAGTCCTTTTGCATGGGATTTGAATTTTTTTTCGATGACCTGAAGACCTATCATATCTGCATCATTTAACAGTTGTTCATAATCACACATATCATAGATCACCTCCACTATTAAAGTTCGTCCAAATCTTCCTGCATCAACGCCTGTTCTTCTTTGCTTTGAGGTGTATTGTTATGGGCAGCAATAGGCATCAAGTGATCGGGTTGAGAAGTAACACCGAGAAGACGGTCAACAAAAGGTTGAGTCTCTGGTTTATTACGATAAGCAGTTAAAACATCATTTTCATGTTTTGTTAAAGATGTTGAAAGTAATGTATGAGGCATTGTCCTATCTACATCGTAACCCATAAGCCATACAGGGTTGACATTAAAATATTTTGCCATAAGTTCGATAGTAGTAATTTTTGCAGCCATTTGTCCGGTCATATATCGAGATATTGTTGGGGAGGATAATGAAAACCTATCTGCCATTGAATAAGTTGTTTCATTATGCTCCTCCATTAATAAAGATAGACGCTTTGAGAACACATCTTTATTTACTGTTTTCTTTTTCATGCAATTCACCTCTTTTGACGAAAGTATACCACAGGGCGTTACGAAAAGCAATAATAAAAGTACAAAAAAGTGGGAAAATATTGCGAAACGTATTGACAATATAATTATATGGTGTTATATTGTGGTTACTACGAAACGCAACACACGATATGGAGGTGATGAAATGAGAAAAGTCAAAAAATATGAAGAGCTTTCGGAATTGAAAGGAAGGATGCGAAAAGAAGGATATAGTTACAGAAAACTTAGCGAAGAGACAGGTATTAGTGTAAATGCAATAAATAATAAGTTGAATGGATATTCTGCTATGGACACAGATGATGTGGAACTTATTACAAAAACATTGGGTATTTTACCAGAAGAAATTATGTTATATTTTTTTCCTCAAATGTTGCGAAACGCATCAAAGTAAAGGGGAATATGTAATAGAAAAAGAGTTATAGAGAATTTATAAAGGAGAATGAGATCATCATGTTACGCGAAAAGGAGGGGCGGGAATGAAGTCTTGGGTAATAGTGCTTTTAGTGATAGCAAATGTAATTGGGTGGATTGGCTGCTTGAAATACTATGTTGGAACAGTCGCAATATTACGTTATATCCAAATAAAAAACTACACGCTTCCATCACAACAAGAGATAAAAGAGTGTAGTAAACATGCTATTGAACGGATTTTTAAAATCAACCAGTAATTTGTGTTTTTATCAAATTTGAAATAACATCTGATGCAATAGAAGTAAAGGAAGAAAGAGAAGTACTGCCAATATTGCCAGCAATTTTTTTAATAGTTTTCCAATTTTGATGTTCTCTAATATCACAGAGAAAATTATGACCAGATATAGTCAAATCTTGGATGATAATAGAGTTCGCATCGGATGCTTGAAGCGGAATGATTAAATCTGCTCTGATGCAATAGTTGACATGATAAATAAGAGTATCGTTATCGTACTTTTCAAGAAGGTCTTGCTGGTAGTCGGGTAAACTTTCCTCAATACCTAAAAATTCAGCAATTTCAGAAGAATTTGAATCAACAAAGCGACAAGATTTTCGTAAGCCAGTATGCTCTTCAACACATAGCAAAATATCTCGAACACAGTCCATATTTAATCTCATGGAATCACTCTTTTCTTATAATACTTAGCTGCTGCAGTAGCCTGTCCTTTCAGGATAGGAGAAGAAAGAGGAAAAGTCAAGAGGAGAAGAGGTGATAATGGGAAGAGAAATTAAGAAGTCAAGAAAAGAATAAGAAAAGACACGAGAAGTTTTTTCTGGGACTGATTACAAAAACCCATCCAGTTTTTACTGGATGGCATGGACAGGGATAGTACTTGCAGATGTAGTTGTTCATTTTACTGTCTGTAAAACAATGAAGTATCAGGAAAGAAATTTGTGATAGAAGGTATCAAAATAATGGAAGGATTTTGGTGACATAACATGAAGCTATATGAACTGACATGTATTTTAGAAGATGTTATAGATTTAGCCTGTAAAAAGGTAATTCAAAGAAAACTACCCATAAAATATTTACCACAAATATTGAAGTATAAATTTTTTATGGGCAGATATAAAAGAAAAGTTAAGAAAATAGTTGATGAAGAAAATCAAACACCGTATGGATCAGATTTTGAAAAGGCTCTTGATATTCTTCTCCCATGGATTGCACATTACGAATCAGAGTTGATGCAGATGAAGCAAGGGCTAGAAAATCTTTGATGGAAAAGAGGATGCCAATTCGGCAACAACTTTAAGAGAAGCAAAACAACCCTTGCCAAAAAGAGTTGAAATCCGTTTCCAAACATCAGGCTCTTGTATAGAAGCGAGGAATTCGTGACCTTGGAATGTCAAATCTCCGATATAGTTAATTCGAGGCACTTCGTAAGGGAAAAAATCGGGAAGATCAACGAAATAGACATTCAAAAAATCTCCTTCGTGCAGCCTGCGACAACAATACAAAATTTCTGTGCGATTGTACCCAGGAAGCAGCTTGCAAAATTCATCAGGGGGAAGATACATAGGCTCAGCATAATCGTTGATCGTAGAGAGTATATCCCTCACACAATTTAGGTCAAGTTTCAAATAATAGCCCACCTTTCTGAAATAATCGGCTGCGGCAACAGCCTGTCATTTCAGGATAAGGGAGGAAAAACAAATTGTCAATGTGTTCAGATCGGCTGAATGCTCCCAAATCATAGGACAAACCGTCAACCACATACACTGCAACAGGAGGTGTTACATATGTCGAAACCAAAAAAGGAATACCGTGTGACCGTATCTTATTGTGAGAAAACCCCAGAGGAAGCAGAACGCCTCCGGCGGCAGATCACCAATGTACTGTATGACAAAAAAATGCTGAGTCTCCAGCGACAGAAAGAAAAAGAAGCCATGGCGGCACAGAAGGCATGACAGGACTTCGGTCCTGCCAGTGGACAAGCGTAGAAAGGAACCGAACATGTTCAAACCGGGATATCGGTATGTAGTCTGCGGCAAATGCGGCGGCATCTGGAATATTGCCAAAGAGCAGGACACCAGATACGGCGATCTTTGCCCCAGGTGCAGCAAAAGAAAGGAGGAATCCCATGGACAAGCTGTTTGTGATTTATCTGGTGGTGTTGTTTTTTCTGGTGGTGATCATCGGGCTGATGCGGGAAGAAATCAAGCAACTTCAACAGGACAAGCGGGATTGGAAGGCGCGGTATTGGGCGCTGGCGGAAGTGTTTTCGA
>ERZ1643247.2761-NODE-2761-length-13288-cov-29.109121_pt1 | contig 13288 bp, 9 predicted proteins | sample MGYA00579264_ERZ1643247 | MGnify/ENA primary metagenome ERZ1643247 (study PRJEB29033, sample SAMEA4952262) | chicken gut metagenome | biome: Broiler Chicken; feature: Gastrointestinal Tract; material: Caecum | place: Ireland | collected 2018 | study: Broiler... | reverse complement strand
GCATGGTATCGTAGATCGCCAGCCCTGCCGAAACGCTGCCGCCGGGGCTGTTGATATACAGGCTGATATCCTTGTTCATGTCTTTGGCTTCCAGGTAAATGAGCTGCGCCACCACGGTGTTGGCCATGGCGTCGTTGATCTCGCCCGAGAGAAAGATGATGCGGTCTTCCAGCAGGCGGGAATAGATGTCGTACGAGCGCTCGCCGCGGCTGGACTGCTCGACGACCATGGGGATGAGATTGTTTCTGATGATTTCTTGCATTGCCTCTCCTTGCGGGATCACTCTGCTTTTTCGGCTTCCGCCGCCTCTTCTTTGGCAGCCGCGGGCGCGGCCTCCTCTTTGACCTCTTCGGTGGTCAGATCGTTGTTCTCTTTGAGGAAGTTGAACAGCTTTTCCACCACGATGTCGTTGGCGATGTATTCGCGCTGCGAATCGGAAACGCCCTTCTTGTACTCTTCCAGCTCTTTATTGGCGTCTTTGGCGAACTGCTCGATCTTTGCCTCGACCTCGCTATCTTCCGCCTTCAGATTTTCGGTGCGGACGATCTTATCGATGACCAGCTGCGCCTTGACGGTATCCTGCGCCTGGGCGCGGTAGCCTTCGCGGAAGTCGTGCATGTTGCTGCCCATGTATTTGAGGTAGTCTTCCAGCTTCAGGCCGCCGTACTGCATGCCGAGGCGGTAAGCGGCGTTCTGCACCATGTTGTCCATCTGCGACTCGATCATGGCGTCGGGGATCTCTACCTCGGCGCGCGCGGCGATGGCGCGGACGATGTTGTTCTCCGTCTCCGCGTCGCCCTTCTCTTTGGCCTGCTTTTCCAGCTTCTCGCGCGTCTCTTTTTTGTATGCGTCTACGCTCTCGGCGCCGGCGGCGTCCTTGATGAACTCGTCGTCAATGGCGGGGAGCTCCTTCTTTTCGATCTTTTTGACGGTGACGGCAAACACCGCGTCTTTGCCCTTCAGCTCTTCGGCGTGGTAGTCGTCGGGGAATTTGACGTTGACGTCCTTCTGTTCGCCCGTCTGCATGCCCACCACCTGCTCTTCAAAGCCGGGGATGAAGGCGCCGCTGCCCAGAGTCAGCCTGTGGTCTTCCGCCGTGCCGCCTTCAAACTTGACCCCGTCGATGGAGCCGGAGAAGTCGATGACGACCGTGTCGCCGTTTTCGGCGGGCCTGTCGGTCACTTCCACCATGCGGGAGTTGCGCTCCTGCAGGCGGGAAAGCTCTGCCTCCACGTCTTCGTCCTTTACAGTATACTCGGCTTTATGGATCTTTATACCCGTGTAAGCGCCCAGCTTGACGTCCGGCTTGACGGGCGCCTGCGCCGAGAGGACGGCGCCTTCGTCGCTGATGTCTTCCACCGACAGCGTAGGCTGGCCGACGACGGTATAGTTGTCCTTTTCCTTTTCTAAAATGTCGTAATAATGGTCGGAAAAGAGGTTGTTGAGCGCCTCTTCGTAGAACACGCCCTTGCCGTAGTTCAGCTCGATGACGTGCTTGGGCGCCTTGCCCTTGCGGAAGCCGTTGACGGCGAACCTGCCGCGCGTCTGCAAATACGCCTTCTGGTTGGCTTCGTCCCATTCAGCCTTGTCGAAGGTGATGGTGATCTTGATCGTGCTCTTTTCTGCCGCTTGGATCTCGTATTTCATGCTCTTTCTCCTAATGGATTACAAAATTAGTCTTTGCTCGATACAGTATTGTACCATAAAGAATGCGTTTTGCAAAGCGTTTTTGCGCGGCGGGGGAAAATTATTTATAATAAGGAAACAAGGCGGATGCCGCGCTCGCACCCTGCCCTGCATTCCTATAAGGAGGGCCGCGTGTCCGCTTCCGTATAGGGAGCGGACACGCGGCCCCGATCTTCATGTTGGCGCGGCCGGCACGCCGGCCCGGCCTTGCCGGGATGCGGTTTACGTTTCAGCCCTGCCCCTGCCCTTTTTTTTGAACAGCGGATACCTCTGCCCGTACTGCCTGTCTTCCGTCGCCGCAAACAGGCACCACAGCGCCGCCAATTCCATTCCCGTATCGACGAACGAAAGCAGGACGGCGAGCCCGCTCCCCGGCAAGAGCAGGGTGAGCACCAAACACACCGCCCGAACGGATATGAGGAAAAAATACGTTTTGACCACGCCCTCTTCCTCTTCTTTCCGCGCGAAGGCGAAGGGCGCCGCGTACAGGCTCAACAGGGCAAGGGCGCCGCCGCAGCAGGAGACGGCAAAGTATGCCGTGCCCTCTTCCGAAAGGAACAGCGTCGCCAAGGCGCACCCTTCGCTGCCGATCAGCCCCGCCGCAAAGAGGATCACTGCCGCCGCAGAAGCGGGCACTTTGGCAAAGAAGAACAGGACGACCGCCGCCGCGCCCGACAAGAGGGCGATCAGCAGTGCGGGGATATACAGAAGGATCACCGCCGTCTCGTTGCCAAACAGCGACACGATCGCCGAAACGGCGATGCACGCCGTATAGGCGATGAGCGCGCCGCGCAGCGCGCCCACGGCGCCGACCGGCCCGGTAAAAGCGAGCGAGGAGGCACTGCCCGCCGCCCGTTTGGCGCGCGCCCCGCCCTCGGCTGCGGCATCTGCGCATGCGGGGAGAGGGGCTGCGGATACGGCGTCTTCGATGCGCGCCTCGCTTTCGGCGGAGACGCCCGCGCGTGCGGCCTTGGGCGAAAAGCGGAATCCCCTGCGCGCGGAACGAGCGGGAGCAGGCGGCTTGACCTGTCCGCGCAGCAGCGCGTCGGCAGAGACGCCGAAAAATGCCGAAAGCCGCAGCAGCGTGTCGGCGTCCGGCACCGATACGCCGCGTTCCCAATTGGATACCGCCTGATATGTAAAGTGCAGCTGCCCTGCCAGCTCTGCCTGCGTCAACCCGCGGGCACGGCGCAGCGCGGCGATATTTTTCCCTACATTGTTTTCCATATTTTCCATAAACACCTCCGCATTTTCCATAAACACCTCCGCCCGATGGCCCCGCATGAGCCGGATCTGCATAGTTCCGCTCGGCCATGCCTTGCAGAACGGCAGCATGATCGCAAACCGGACAGCAGCATTATAGCAAAGCGGCTGCGGCATTGTCAATCGCGAGCCGCGCTCTTCCGCTCAAAGAACTATTGAGCGGGAATATTGCCCCTTTCTTCCCCCAAATACACAGCCCGCGGCCCTTTCCTTCCATCAAAAAATATGCACAGCCGCGGGCTTCGGCGTAAGCTTTGCGGCCGTCCCTTTCCTCCCCTCAAATAATACCGCTCTCCGCCCCTTCATTTCCTTGAAAGACGCAGCTTTACGCCCCTTCCTTCACAAAAATAACGCCGCGCCGCCGAGGCACAGGGGCTTTTTGCGGCAAAAAGGCGGCAACGATTGCATTTTGCGCCGCTTTGCGGTATAATGATAACCAAGTCAAAATAAACCGCAAGGACTTTCAAAAACATATGCCGCAGGACGCATTTACCCTCCGCCACATCGCCCGCGAACTGAACGCGATGCTTTCGGGCGGAAAAGTGAATAAGATCATCCAGCCCACCCGCGACGAGGTGGACATCCTCCTCTACGCGGGCGGAAAGACGCGCAAGCTGCTGCTCAATACGCACGCTTCCTTTGCACGGGCGTGCGTTTCGGGGGCGGCCCGCACCGCGCCGGACGCGGCGCCCAACTTCTGCATGCTGCTGCGCAAGCACCTTTCGGGGGCGACACTTTTAGAAGTGAAGCAGGAAGGGTTCGAGCGCATCCTCTCCTTCACCTTCGACTGCGTGAACGAATTTTCGCGCGCAAAGCGGGTGCTGTATGCGGAGATCATGGGCAAGTATTCCAACTTAGTGCTGACCGAAAACGGCGTCATCACGGGGGCGCTGAAATTGTCTTCTCTGCAGGAAAACTTCAAGCGCGCCCTCTTCCCGGGGGCGAACTACCTGCCGCCCGAGCCGCAGGACAAGGCGAACCCCGCCGACCGCGCCGCCGCGCGCGAGCGGCTCGCCGCCTATGCGGGCGGAGACTTCGCCGAATTTTTGTTCAACAACCTCTCCGGGCTGGCGATGCCCACCTGCCGCCGCATGGCGCGGGAGATCGGGCAGTTTGCCGGCACCGACCGCGCCGAAGAGGCAGTGCACGCCTACATCTTTTCGGACGAGACGGCGCCCGCCGTGGAGCGGGCGGGGGGCGAGGCCAAAGACTTCCACGTCCGCATGCCCGAGGGCGAGCGGTACGAGAGCGTGAACGAGGCCGCCGACGCATACTACAGCGAGCGGGAGACGCGCCGCGGCTTTGCGGATAAGCGGCGCAAGCTGGAAAGCCTGCTCGCCGCCCGCCGCAAAAAGGAAGAAAAAAAGCTCGCCATCTTATTGGAACGGGAGCGGGAATGCGGCGATATGGAAACGAACCGCGTCTTCGGCGAGCTGCTCACCGCCAACATCTACGCCCTGCGCAAGGGTATGGAGGGGTGCGAGGTCGTCAACTACTACGACGAAGCCGCCCCCGCCGTGCGCATCCCCCTCGACAAGGCGCTTACCCCCGCGCAGAACGCGCAGAAGTACTTCAAAAAATACAACAAGCAGAAGCGCACCGTCGCCGCCGTGGAGCCGCAAAAGCGGGAGGCGGAGGCGGACCTCGACTACACGCAGAGCATGCTCGCCGCCCTGGCGCGCACGGAAAGCCTTATCGATCTGCAGGAGATGGAAGAAGAGCTGCGGGACGCGGGGCTGCTGCCGCCCGCGCCCAAAAAGAAACAGGCGGCGCCCGCCGTCCCCTTCCGCGCCTTCCGCATCGGCGGTTTTGCCGTGTTTGCGGGGCGCAACAACGTGCAGAACGACCGCCTGCTGCGCGAGGCCGCGCCCGCGGACATCTGGCTGCACACGCAGAAGTACCACAGCAGCCACGTCGTCATCCGCACGGAAGGAAAACGGGTGCCGGACGAGGTGATCGCCGCCGCGGCGCAGATCTGCGCCTGGTTTTCGGACGGGAAGCAGGGCGACAAGATCCCCGTAGACTATTGCCTGCGGCGGTTTGTGAAAAAGCCGCCCAAGGCGAAGGCGGGGTTTGTGATTTATACCGACTTTCAGACGGTGCTCGTCACTCCCGACCGCCGCGCGGAAGAGGAAGTATAAAACAGAAAGTATAAAAGAAAAAGTTCACCCGACCGCCGCGCGGAAAGCGGCAGCCCTTTATAGGAGCGCCGCCAAAAAAATGTCACAGCATAAAGGCGCCGCAAAGCGCAGTTTATGCCTGGCATAGTACTATGTAAACCGTTTCACAATGCGTTTCAGGGCGAAAAATTGAGAGGAACGGCTGCAAAACGAAAAAGAAATGCTGGAAAAGATATTCGGAAAAAAGTCGACGGGCGTCGTCTATATCCTTTCGGCGGGGTTTATCCTGCTGGCGCTGGGCGGCGCTTATGCCGCCTATTTTGCCGCGCAGCGGGGCGACCTGTACGCGCTGTACGGCATGACCGCTTTTTCCGCCTTCGAACTCTGCATCATCAGCCTGCCCGTCTTTTTGCAGAAAAAGCTGCGCCTGTACATACCGCCCGCCATCGAGATCGGGCTGTGCCTGTACTCGGCGCTGTTCTTTGCCGTGCAGTACCTGTACATTCCACGCACCGCCGTCATCGACTTCCTGCTCCCCTTTTTGGGCGGGTTCGTGTTCGCCATGCCCGTGTTCAGCATCCTCTACTCGCTGCAGCTGCGGCGCGGCAAGGGCAAAAAGCAGCGCTCCGTGGTCGCCATTTCCGTGCTCTCCTTTTTCGCCACCGCGGTGTGCATCCTCTGCTTTTCGGGCATCTCGTTTTTATTGGTCGCCCTGTTCGACGCCACCACCGCCGAGCGGTTTTTGCGCGAGCTCGCCTTTTCTTCGGCGCAGTTTGCGGGCACGGCGCTGTTTTGCCTCATCGGCGGGCTGACCGCCCATTCGCACCGCAGGCGCTTTGCCATCCGCAGCTTTAAGGACACCGACCGCGCCAAAGAGGCGGCCCTCGAAGAGCACGACAAGACGGAGCTCGCCGTCATCGAAAACATCAGCGGCGACAGCACCGACTACCGCCGCCTGTTCGGCAGGGCCAAGGCGCAGTTCTTTTTGGCGCGCATCGTCTACCTGGCGCTGTATGCGGGCTACGCCGTGTTTACGGGCGTCGCCTTCCGCCATACGGGGAAGTTCGCAGCCCTGGTGAGCGCCCTGTTTGCCGTCGGCTTTGCGCTGACCGCGCTCGTGTATGTGTACGAATACTACCTGCTGCGGCACGGGCAGCCCAACCAGCGGCTGCGGCGGCTGAAGATCGCCAAGATCGTGGTGCGGCTGTACTCGCTGGCGCTGGTGCTCGCCTCTACCGTAGGAGCAGACTTTGCCGAGCTGACCCTTCCGGCAGTTTTCTCGCTGGCGATGGCGGCGTTCAATTTGTGTATGCTGTTTTATAATCTGTTCGGGAAACCCCGCCATTACCCCGCCGCCCCGCCCCTGCGCAAAAGGGCGCACGACCGGCAGGAAGAAGCGGCGGCACGAGAAGATACAGGCAAAGAAGCCGCGCAAGGCATGCCCGCCGCAAACAGGGCGGGCGCGCAAAGCGAGGATGGAGCCGCGCAAGAATAAATGTAAAGCGCAGAATGCAGAATTGAGGACGTACTCAAAAAATATTTCTTCCTTCCCCGATTTTATATTCTAAATTTCACATTCCCCTGTTCACACCCCCTCGGCTGTCCGCCGAGGGCCGATGACAGATATTTTTGTAACACATGCCCGATTTTTCACGCAAAACCCCCTCGGCTGTCCGCCGAGGGGGTCATTTCAATACATAGATATCTGCCTGCCGATGCGGCGGCAAAACTGTTTTTCAGGCAATTACACCACACCCTGTGCCATCATCGCCTCGGCGACCTTTTCAAAGCCGGCGATGTTGGCGCCCATCACATAGTCGCCTTCGTGGCCGTACTTTTTGGCAGCTGCGTCGATGTTGTGGTAGATGTTGACCATGATGCCCTGCAGCTTGGCGTCGACCTCTTCAAACGACCAGAACAGGCGGCCGCTGGATTGCGCCATTTCCAAGGCGGAAGTTGCCACGCCGCCGGCGTTGGCAGCCTTGCCGGGCAGGAACACGACGCCGCTCTTCTGGAACAGCTCGGTACCCGCGAGCGTGGTGGGCATGTTCGCGCCCTCGCCGACCAGCTTGACGCCGTTGGCGATGAGGGTCTTGGCGGACTCTTCGTCCAGCTCGTTCTGGGTGGCGCAGGGAAGGGCGACGTCGCACTTCACCGTCCACACGCCCTTGCAGCCTTCATGGTACTCGGCGCCGGCAACGCGGGCGGCATACTCTTTGATGCGGCCGCGCTCGACCTCTTTGATCTGCTTGACAACGGCGAGGTCGATGCCGTTTTTATCGTAGACGTAGCCGTTGGAATCGCTCATGGTGACGACCTTCGCGCCCAGCTGCTGCGCCTTCTGGCAGGCGTAGATGGCGACGTTGCCAGAGCCGCTGATGGCGACCGTTTTGCCCTTCAGATCGTCGCCGCGGGCCTTGAGCGCTTCTTCACAGATATACACGAGGCCGTAGCCCGTCGCCTCGGTGCGGACGAGAGAGCCGCCGTAGGTGAGGCCCCTGCCCGTCAGAACGCCGACATGCTCGTCGCGGATGCGCTTATACTGGCCGAACAGGAAGCCGATCTCGCGGCCGCCCACGCCGATGTCGCCGGCAGGTACGTCTGTATCCGCGCCGATGTGGCGGTAGAGCTCGGTCATGAAGCTCTGGCAGAAGCGCATGATCTCGTTGTCGCTCTTGCCCTTCGGGTCGAAGTTCGAGCCGCCCTTGCCGCCGCCGATGGGAAGACCGGTGAGGCTGTTTTTGAAGATCTGTTCAAAGCCCAAGAACTTGATGATGGAGAGGTTGACGGAGGGGTGGAAGCGCAGGCCGCCCTTGTAAGGGCCGATGGCGCTGTTGAACTGCACGCGGTAGCCCTTGTTGACCTGTACGTTGCCGTTGTCGTCTACCCAGGGGACGCGGAACATGATCACGCGCTCGGGCTCGACCAAACGCTCCAGAAGGCCCGCCTTCTGATAGCGGGGATTTGCATCGATGGCGGGCTGCAGGCTGTGCAGCACTTCCGTCGCCGCCTGATGGAATTCGGGCTCGTTCGGGTTCTGCTCTTTCAGACGCGCCAAAACGCTTTCTACATAAGACATGGTGGTAAAACTCCTTTGTTTTCTTTTTCCATTCTCTATTGTACCATGAAAAGCGCTTTTTTACAAACAAAGCGGGGCAAATTCTATTATAAATAATTTTTATACCTTGTATAAACCCTGCCTATCATCCGAAGCGAAGGCCTGCGGCAGGGCGCTCCCCTGCCTGTCATCCGCGGCGAAGGCCTGCGGCAGGGCTCTCCCCTGCCTGTCATCCGCGGCGAAGGCCTGCGGCAGGGCTCTCCCCTGCCGCGTGCAGACGGCGTATGCCTGCGCGGGCATGTACGCCTGCGCGAGGCCTTCCATACGAGCGTCTGCCGTCATTTCATACGCGGGCATGTACGCCTGCGCCCCGCTTGCGGGCATGTACGCCTGCGCCCCGCTTGCGGGCATGTACGCCTGCGCGAGGCCGTCCATACGAGCGCCTGCCGTCATTTCACACGCGGGCATGTACGCCTGCGCCCCGCTTGCGGGCATGTACGCCTGCGCGAGGCCGTCCATACGAGCGCCTGCCGTCATTTCACACGCGAGCATGTACACCGGCCGTGCGGGGCAAGGGAGCGCCCTGCCCATTTCCACCAGCTGCGCCTGCGCCGCCCAAAAGGCGCGCTTCCGCGTGTTCAGTCCCTCCCTTTGGTTGAAGCGGTAAAAGAACACCTCGTCCGGCGGCAGCTCGCCCCGCCGCTGCGCCCGCCACGCCAAAAAGCGCATCCGCAGGCGCATGTAAAATGCCGCAAAACTTTTCCTTTTCATCGCCGTTCCTCCTTTCACCGTCTTGGTTACTGCCCACATTGTAACACAAAAAACTTGACAACACTTGTCATATATTCTAAAATAATTGTGAGAATTTCAAAAAAATTTTTTCGGAGGTGGCACCATGCCCGCCATGAAGATGGAAGTAGCCATGCACATTTTGTTCCGCCTGCTGCGCCGCCGCAAATGCAGCGCCGCCGAGCTCGCCGCGGAATTCGATATATCCGAACGCAGCATCCACCGCTATGTGCAGGAGCTGAGCATCGCCGGCGTCCCCTTAGTCATTATACGGGGCAGGAAGGGCGGAATATGCCTGCCCGATACCTTCCGCCTGCCCGAAAATTTTTTCACCCGCAAGGAATATGAAGCGGCGGTAAACGCGCTCACGGCGCTGTACGAACAGCTGCGCGACCCCGCCGCCGAGAGCGCCTTGGAAAAGCTGCGCCGCCAGGAAAAGGCGGACGGGCGGGGGATGACCATTTCCGGCAATATCCTCGTGGACAGCAGCAGCTGGGGCGACGCCTACATATTCCCGCAGCTGCTGCGCGTGGCGGAAGACGCCATCGAAGGGTGCCTGTGCCTGCACATCCACTACACCGACCGCGAAGGGAAGGAGAGCAGGCGCGTCGTCGAGCCGCACCTTCTCATTTATAAACAGAACGTGTGGTATTTATACGCCTGGTGCCGCAGCAAGAACGGCTTCCGCCTGTTCCGCATCGGGCGCATCCGCAGCGCCTATACCGACGGCGAGACCTTTGAACGGAGAGAAGTGCGGCGGGAAGCGCTGCCCCTGCAATTCCACTTTGCCGACGCCGAGATGACGCAGCTCCGCCTGGAAGTTACCCCCGCCGCCCTGCCCGACGTGGAGGAATGGCTGGGCATGAGCGCCATACGCCACGGCCATGGCGGAGCGCTGATCGCCGAAGCGACGCTGCCCGCGGGCGAAGTGCTGCTTTCGCGCCTGCTTTCGCTGGGCGGTGGCGTGCGGGTGCTGGAGCCCTCCTCCCTCGCCGAGGCGCTGCGCGCCCGCGCCGAACAGATCGCCGCCCTCTACGGCGGCAAGCAGCCCCTCCGCTAAAACGGCCGCCGACGCGGAGCCGAACAGATCGCCGCCCTCTACGGCGGGGCGTAAAATTTTTCAGAGGAAATACAAGGCGGCCCCCGCGCGCATATGCTGACGGTACAAGGGGCAGAGCCGCGCAACCGAACAGGGCTCCAATGAAATGATAAATGTAAAATGTAAAATGTAAAATTAAGGACACATGAATAAATATTTTTTCTTCCTGCATTTTACATTCTGCACTCACTTAGAATATAAAAACAAAACGGCGCGAACGGCTCCTTCCGAAAATACAAAAGCAGAGCCGCGCAAAAGGCGGCCCTGCCGAAGGTGAAACTATCGATCTTCATATTTCTTTCCCCATACAAAGAGGAAAAGACGGCTACTTGCCGGCGCGGCCGAACGCCATGACCTCTTCGCGCAGCACCTCTTGCAGCCGTGCGGTCGGGAGCGCTTCGAGGCGGAAGCGCCAATTCCCCTCGCTGACGGCGGGCGTATTCATGCGCGCTTCCGAACCGAGCTGCAGCAGGTCCTGCATGGGCACGACGGCCAGCTGCGCGTCGCTCTGCCAGCACAGCAGGCGGATGGCGCGGGCGACGCCGTACACGCCTCCACCGCAGCCCGCCAGCTGCCGCCGCCTGAGCTGTTCGCGGACGATGCCGCTCACCCGTTCCAGCTCCTCCCGCGAGAGGCTGCGCAGGTAGCCGACCATGGTGTCGTTATCGTGCGTGCCGGTATAGGCGACGCTGTTTTTGCCGATGTTTTGGGGAAGGTAGGCGTTGTTCGGGTCGCCGTCGAAGGCGAATTGCAGCACCTTCATGCCGGGGAAGCCGGACGAGCGCAGCAGCCTTTCTACCCCCGCGTCCATCGCACCCAGGTCTTCGGCGATGAGCGGCAGGCTGCCCAGCTTTGCTTTGGCGGCGCGGAACAGCGCCATGCCCGGGCCCCTGTGCCACTTGCCGTTGACGGCGGTCTCTTCCCCCGCGTCTATCTCGTAATAGCGGTCTAAGCCGCGGAAATGGTCGATGCGGACGACGTCGTACATCTGAAAAGCGCGGCGCATGCGCTCTATCCACCATTCGTAGCCCGTCTCTTTGTGCTGCGCCCAGTCGTAGACGGGGTTGCCCCACAGCTGGCCCGTCGCCGAAAAATAATCGGGCGGCACCCCCGCCACCTTCCGCGGCTTGCGGCTGCTCGTCAGCTTGAACAGCCGCGGCTGCGCCCATACGTCCGCAGAGTCGTAGGCGACGTACAGCGGCAGGTCGCCGATGACGCGGATGCCGAGGCCGTTGATGTACGCCTTGAGCGCCTTCCACTGGCGGAAAAACTCAAACTGCACGAACTGCCAGAAGAGGTATTCGTCGCGCTCGCGCAGCAAAAAGGAGTCGAGCGCGCCCCCTTCGCGGAAGCGGTAGGAGCGCTTCCATCTATCGAACGATGCGCCGCCGTGCGCTGTCTTCAGCGCCATGAACAGGGCGTATTCGTGAAAACTCCCCTCCTCCACAAAGGCACAGAATGCGGGGTCGTTCCTGTCAAAACGGGAAAAGGCCGTGCGCAGCAAGGCGTACTTTTTGCGGTACAGCATGCCGTAATCGACGCCCTTTTTGCCCGCGAGCGCCTTCATCTCCGCGCGGTGTATGAGGCCGAGGCGGAAGAGCTCTTCGATATCGATCAGGTACGGGTTGCCCGAAGCGCCGAATACGGACTGATAGGGCGAATCGCCGTAGCCCGTCTGCACCAGGGGCAGCACCTGCCAATAGCGCACGCCCGCCGCGTGCAGAAAATCGGCAAAGGCGCGCGCCTCTTTGCCCATCGTGCCGATGCCGTACTTGCCCGGCAGTGACGAGATGTGCAGCAATACGCCCGCCGCGCGCTCGGGGATGACCAACTTCTTTTTCATAGCATTTCCCTCTCTTGCAATTCTGATGAAACATATTTATTGTAACACAGAAATGCCCGCGTTTCAAGACTTTTTCTAAAATTTATACACCAAAAACGGAAAAATTTGCGAAAAAGGGCGGCGGGCGCTTCTGAAAACAGGATACAAAAGCGGGAAAGAATTGCATAAAGGGCGGCGGGCGCTTCCGAAAATAAAATATAACAGCGGCGGCAGGAGCTGCGGGAGAAGAGGAAAAAACGCTTGCCTTTGCGGGGGCGTTCCTGTATAATTTTTACGGGAGGAAATAACTATGCTCATTGAGATCCGCCATGAAAAACCACTTGGCAAGCGGTTCGACGTGTACTGCGGCGACACGCTGCTGGAAGGCGGCGAAGAATACGACATCCCCGCGGAGGGCGCGGCGCTGCGCTTTGTGGAGCGCAACCCCGCCGTGGGCAAGCGCTGGCCGCTGCTGCTTTTGGGGCACTTTTTGGCGTCGCTGTTCGGCGCGCCCGACAGCCTGCAAGAGATCGGCCGCAGCCGCACCGAGATCTGCGTCGATCTGGGGAAGGTGGAAGGCGACGAACTTTCGATCGTCTTTTTGGAAGGCGGCAAGGGCTACCGCATCGAGGGCGCGCCAAAAGCCGCCGAACGCTCGCGGCAAGAGGTTCCCCTGCCGCAGATGGAGCGGCGCATCCGCGGCTATCAGATCGGCGTCATCGCCCTGGTACTGGCGCTGCTGACCGCCGCCATCGTCCTCTGCGTCCGCGCGGCGTAAGGCAGCCTTGCCTGCGCAGCGTGAACCACCGCTTCCCCTAAAACGCAGCGCTCTATGCCCCTGCGGACGTGCGGCGTAAGGCGGCTTTGCCTGCGCAGAAGGCGTTTCCCTCCGATACGCTTGCGCGCAAGACCCATTCGACTGCGCGAAAAAACAGGGCTCCCGAAAATCGCAGCGAAGCGAGATTTTTGGGAAGAGGAGGAGCCGCCTTGCAAGTCGTGCATTTTGCCTTTCGGCAAAATGCTGACAGCATAGGCGAGTGACGACGAGCTCAGGGTGACACGGTAGAAAGGCGGAGCGCGCGGCATATTATCCCTGTCATCCTGAAGCGCACAGCGACGAAGGATGACAGGAAAGGACATGCTCCGTGTGACAGAGCAAGCCGCTGCGGCGACCGGCTTCTTCCCCGTCTTCCAAAAAATATTCAAAAACCGCCGCAAAACGGTTGCATTTTTCGGCAGATATGGTATAATAATAAAGCTAAGGCTGTTGCGGCAGCGCTTTTCAAATCTGCGCCCGTATCCGCCGCGTCAAGTAGAAACATCAAACTGCTACTGTGGCTCAGTTGCTCCAGCTGTATTCGTTGCGGAAGTGACTTTGCCCTTAGATAACTTCATTCGCTACTGTGGCTCAGTCGGTAGAGCAGCTGATTCGTAATCAGCAGGTCGCCGGT
>ERZ1643247.2759-NODE-2759-length-13298-cov-10.542626_pt1 | contig 13298 bp, 11 predicted proteins | sample MGYA00579264_ERZ1643247 | MGnify/ENA primary metagenome ERZ1643247 (study PRJEB29033, sample SAMEA4952262) | chicken gut metagenome | biome: Broiler Chicken; feature: Gastrointestinal Tract; material: Caecum | place: Ireland | collected 2018 | study: Broiler... | reverse complement strand
GTCCAGACAGTCCTCTACGCTCATGTTCTCTGTAAGGCTTACATCCGACATCTCGCCAAGCGTATACCTGAGAGGGGCCGACAATTTAATCTGCGGAGATGTGTAATCCGTGTACTCAAGAGTCCTTGTCAGGGTAGCGCTGTTATTTGAACTGTCGAACACCGCATAGGTGATCTCACGCTTTCCCGGCTCAGTAAAATTAGACATAGATGACACTCTGATGGAATCCGTCAGATCACCGTCCCTGTTATCTTCTGCAGTAAGCCCCTGATACAGTGCCGCGTCATCATCCGAGTCCCCGCCGGATTCCTCGTCCGATGATTCCTCATCCGAATCTTTGTCCGGTTTCAAAGTAACAGATATAGTATCAGACTCACTGGTTATCGTCGGCGGCGTGTGATCCGCTGTGATCCTGTCTACTATATTAAACGCGATAAATGCGATCAGCGACAGGACAAACAGTCCGGCGACCGCTATTCTAAATCTTCTCATTGTACACGCTCCTTCCAGCCATAGTTCTTTTCGAACGGGATGCGCCGAAACTGTATCGTTTTTGCGCCGTTGCAGATGTTCCGTGGATTGACGTCAAACAGAATATCCAGATATTTTGCCGGGTATTCCTCACTCAGATAATCGTATGCGTCCGCCATGCACGTAGTCCTGTGGACAGGGCTGTGGGCGTCGCTGGCAACTACTGTCACAAGATTGTGGTTCAGAAGTTCATAAGCTGCTGCCCGTGCGTCTTCACCGAACCTTCCCATAAAGCTTCCTTTATTGATCTGCACTTCGTATCCCGTCTGTTTCCATCTGTAAACGGTCCGGGGATCATCCTGTACAAACTCGTACCGCTCTGCATGAGCAATCAGCGGGATTGCCCGGACTTCTTTTACCTGACGAAGTATCTCGTCCGCAAAATCCGGATCCTCGGCGAAATCAAATTCCATCAGCACATATCTGGTCCTGTTAATAGGGAATATCTTTCCCTCTGTCAGAAGGCGGGGCAGATCCTCTGTGGCAAACACTTCCATACCTGCCAGAAGCGTAATGCCTGGCTGTTCCCGCTGTATGATCTCCTTTGTCTTCTGGAATGTCCTGACATAGTTGTCTCCGAAATAATTGTCATATTCTCCGGGAATATTGCAGTGCGGAGTTGCCACGATCACTTTCGTGCCGTACTCATGTGCCAGAGAAGCCATCTCAATGCTGTCATAGATATCCGCGGCGCCGTCATCCACTCCCGGAAGTATATGCGTATGTATATCTACCATTTATTTTTCCTTTTAAATCTGTAATTTTAAACTTCAGCCTGTTATTATAACACACTTTTCTGCAGGTGGAAACACCTGCAGGAAGATTCACTGTTTTTTCCAGTTCAAAAGAGAATAACCCTTTTCAACCACTTTCCTCAGAGGAATGATCCTGATCCACACGTGTTCGAAGAATTCCCACCAGAAGTTACCCGGCCGGATGATCTTCCCCTTTCTCTTTACCTTAATAATTAACGCAAAGATCTGATCCCGGCGCAGAGGTCCCTCAATCTGCGTCTGGGCATCCCCCACCATGTAGTAACCGTCCGTTTTTTTCTTGTATATGCGGTGCATCACATACTGGCCGGTGTCTCTCTGGTAGAAGACCATATCGCCTCTGCGCAGCTCCCGTTCAGGTCTCGTAAAGTATATATAATCACGGTTGTGGCAGAGAAACGGGGACATACTGCTCCCTGCAATCAGCATGGAGACCACTCTTCCCTCTTCCGCCAGCTCTCTGAGAGCGGACACATATTCATTTGTATCGACTACACGGGTATTCATGGAATTCTCCTTTGCTCCGGCTGCAGATCCGGCATTATCTTGCGATATCAGCGCCATCGACGCCTCTGAGCATATATCAGAAGTCCATGGCCATACGGCTGGATTCTTCTTCACTTAATTCTGTAACTTTCGTCTCCATAACACGGTAAACTCTCTGGCACAGATTCAATACACTGGGTCTGTGGGTTGTCACAATACAAGTCTTATTCGGATGCTGCTTCACAATGTTGCGCAGCACCGTACGCTCTGTCGTCACGTCGAGAGCCGAAGTTGCCTCGTCAAGAAGCAGGATCGGAGAATCACGCAGCACTGCTCTGGCAATGGCAATGCGCTGAGCCTGTCCCTCAGACAGCCCTCTTCCGCGCTCTCCCACATTGCTGTTAATCGTATCCGGCAGCTTCTCCACGAAATCCCATGCGCAGGAAACTTTCAGCGCCTCGATAATCTCCTCGTCAGTGGCGTCCTCCTTTACCATACGCATATTCTCGGCAATGGTGCCGGACAGGATCGTATTTCCCTGGGGAACGTAGGCGAACAGATGTCTCGTCTCAGCGTTCATCTCAATCTCCTGGCCATTAGACGCTCTCAGCTTCACTTCTCCGTTCTCCGGACGCACCAGACCGAGGATCAGGCGGATCATCGTTGTCTTTCCCTCTCCCGACGGACCTACCAGAGCGACGATCTCGCCCGGATTCGCTTCAAATGCGGAATCCGTGATTACACGTGTTCCCTTTACATATGAGAAATTCACGTCCTGCATCCGTACTTCAAAACCGTTCTCCGCATATTTATCCATCTCGCTGCTCTCCGGAATATGTATCTCTCTCGGGAGCTGCACCAGTTCACGGATACGGTGGGCCGATACGGAGCTGTTCAAAAATGACGGGATAATGGAAACAACATTGCTGAATGCCGAGGAAAGATTGCTTCTCTGCTGCAGAAACAGTGTCATAGTTCCGTATGTAATATCTCCTGTCCACAGGCGGAACAGACAGTAGCCGAATGCGGCGAACTGCACCAGCGTCCCCATTATGGTCATGAGAATACTTGTCTTGATGGAAAACATGTTGTATTTAAGACTGATATCGCGGAATTTTCTCTGCCACCAGCGCATTTTCTTGCTGTAATGTGGCGCCACACCAAATGATTTAATGGTGTCGAAATTATAGATCGCCTCCACCTCGAAAGTCATCAGGTCGGAGCTCATCTCGCGCACCTTCTTGCTGTAGTCACGCTGTTTCTTGATCATAAACCGTGACATCAGGAGAAGGAACGGCGCACTGCCAAGAGCGATCACCGCCATGATCCAGTCATAATGCAGAATTACAAAGAAAGTCGCAATAAAGTTGTAGACCGCAATGATAATAGTAGGAAGCCAGCTGATCGCGTTGCCGCTGACCGTGCCGATATCACCGTTAAAGCGGTTCAGGATATCGCCGTTAGAATACTTATTCAATGCCAGCCAGTCCGCGTCTACGATCTTGTCGAAGATATCTGCCTGGATGTCGTTATTGATGTCAATGCTCAGCTTCGCAGTGATCCGGCTGATAATGCTGCTGAATGTCAGACTGAAGACAGTACTTCCCACCATAATCGCAATCATGACCCATAGCTTACTCGTCTCATAGCCTGTGATAATATCGATCATGTATTTGCTCGCCACACTGCTGACCAGCCCCATGGATGTACTGAAGATACCGAGGATCACATAGAAAACAATAGCGCCTTTATATCTTGCGCTGTAACTGAAGATCCACTTCCAGTCGTCTATAATCTCGCCAAAAGTCCCGTCTTTCCATCTGGCTATCAGGATATCCAGAGATTCAAAGGCGGGATTCTTATTTTCATTCTGATTTTCTTCGTTCATACAATCACTCCCGTATATGCTGCGTCACTGTACCGAATTTCACCGTTTTTCTCTTCAAACAGTATACATTCAACATCAGGAAGCGTCAAGCGTCCTGAACAGGCAAAGTTTCCCTGTCCAGGCCTCTCAGGACTTTCTCCAGACAGATTACGGCCTCCTCCGAGATCGTGCAGCCAAGGTGAAGTACAGGTACGCTTCCGAGGAAATCCTCAATCAGATCCATGGTATGGATATGATCCGGAGTATTCCATTTGTTCACTGTGATCTGGCTGTACAGCAGAGGAAACGCGTGTCCGGGAGTCAGTCTCTCCGCCCTGTTCTCCTTTGCCTGGCTGAGCATGACGACAGCTTTTATCGGAATCGCTTCATTATTGCACACCTCTGACGTGCCGCATACCGGCCAGCCCTGAGCTGTCCACCTGCCGTCGATCTTCCCCAGAAGGGAACGGTCGCCGTTGACTGTCCGGCTTCCCCGGTACTTCTCCCACAGGTTTGCCTGAGTTGTCTTGCCCGTCTCCGACGGAGCGGAGAATAGGATCGCCTCACCCTGATATTCCACATAAGCGCAGTGGAGGATCATGCTGTCCTTCTTCACCAGCCGGCGTTCAAGGGCAAGAAGCGACGTGAACATCGGATCGATGTGCAGCTCCGCAATCCGTTCCCGGACAAGAGTGACCTCCGCGCGGTTGCTGGACACTTCCCGATAGCAGGCGTAATACTCAGGATTTCCCTTCACTCCGATCAGGCGGCTCTCAAGGTCCTCTCCCTGTTCCGTCTCACGACGGAATACAGTGAGGTCCGGTCGCTGGGCGATGATCTTACCTTCTACCTGTGGAAGATCATCCGATACTACTATATGATAGGTGTACTCAGGACTGTAGATGCGTTTCGCACCGTCGTCCATCTCCAACTGTCCGGAGCTGTCAAATTCATATGCGAACTTCATGAAATTTTCCGGAGGAGTCACCTCATCCGGGCAACAGAGCCGGAATGTAAAGTCACCGATCTGAAAAACCCTGTCCATTCTGTATCTTCTCCCATTCTTCTCTCAATAATCTCAAAGACTCTTCCGCATATCGGCACATATAATCCGGCACACCGTCGTAGCTTCCCGTCTCCAGAAGCGCGCTTGCAGCACAGGTCCGGCAGAGATGCCTCATGTGACACGTACTGCACTTCGCGTTCAGCAGAATTTTGTCAGTCTCCTCCACGATATACTTCCAGGCAGCCTCAAAACCAACCTCAAACACAGATACTGCGGGTTCACTTAGGATCACACAGGGGCGTATATCGCCCTGCCAGTTGATAGTAAACGAACACTGCCCCGCCATGCAGGACATGTGCCCCGGCACAGCCTCGGCAGGTTCCGGGTGATCTGCTCTGTAAATTGACTGCTGTACATATTGAGGGAACAGTTCCGGGCCCATCTCACGCTTCAGTGCATGGATCCTCGCCCGAGCCGCCTCTTCAGGATCCAGACGGGACTGCATATTATAGGGCAGCTCCCGCTCTCTGGTGGCGGGCATCATGTAGGTATCGACCCGAACCGGAATATCCAGCTCTTTCTGAACATCCAGCAGTTTATCAAGATCATCTCTGTTCGCTCTGGCAAGACTTCCGCCCACCTTTACATCCACGCCGTATTTCCGGAGCAGGCGGATTCCCCGCAGTGTTTTCTCATACCCGCCGGGATAGTGGCAGAGATTCGTATAAGTCTCCTCATCTGTACCATACAGAGTAATGTTTACTCTTCTTGGCTTGTATTTTCCAAGGAACTGAGCCAGATCTTCGTCAATAAGCGTCCCATTTGTGTTGATAGTAATGATCATTCCCATCTTCCGCAATTCCAGATAGAGTCTTCTGAACTCAGGATACAGGAACGGCTCCCCTCCTGTCAATAACAAGAAAAGAACTCCCGCCTCCTTCATCTGCCGCCCGATCTCCAGCCACTCGTCCGCTGTACGCAGCCTCCCCTGACGCTCCATCTCCTCCCGGCTCAGCCGGACATAGCACATATCGCAGTTCATGTTGCAGAGAGGGAGCAGTTCGATGCTGCCGTTGGCCGGAGTTCGGATGCGCTTAGCCTGATCGAGAAGCATACGTTCGATGGTGGTCGTGCCTTCTAATGGTTCCATATGGGTAACCTCCTTTTTAGTAACATTAAAATAGACCGGAAAGTTATTCCGGTCTATTTTATGTAACAAATTATTATGTTATGATTTTGCTGTTTCCCAATCATCCTTATTGAGGTTTGTGGTACAATGAACGTTATTATTATGTGGACCACGCCAAATGATAACCTTCGTAACATCGTCTGACCAGTACGGCACATAATAGCCATTCAGGAAATCATCATCAGAATCCGCCTCGTGACTAGTGCCGCATGCATGATATCCCCCCAATGATGTGTCGGCCGGGACATAATTCCCACCCCACCAGCTTCCGGTAGCTCGTGTCTGCAATCCATCTACTCCGTTGCTCTCCACATAAACATTGCCACTCTCTCCGCCACCAGCATCACATGTAAATAAATATGTAGTACCGCTATCGCCACATGCAGCTACATACTCATTAGCCTCAAACTTCTGCACCTCAGTAAGAGGTCTCTTCCAAACTCTTCCTTCCATTTTTACTCCTCCTTTAATAGACCATACTGTAAATATTCTCTTATGAAATCTTTAATTCCCTGTTCCATCTCACCATCAGGATCGGAATATTCTTTCCTCGCCTCAGCGATCACATCTTCCATCGTCCTCGGCTGTTGGAACAGCTGCCACAGAAAACGGCAGGTTTCATTCAGCGATATCACGCTGTTCTCAAATATCCCCGCTTCACCTACAGGTACCAGCACTGCTTCGCCGGCAACTTCCCGCAGTAGGAAATTCGGGTTTGCTTTAAACATCCTGTCGCCTCCCTCTTTTGTTCCTTTCGGAAGATGTTCCTGAGCTTCGGAACCGGAGAGCGTTTCGGATGACTGATTATCTCTCTCCAATATACTCCTCCCCTGCAACTTACTCTTACATCATACTATGATAGCACAATACGCTCCATTGTCAATGCCTAAAGACACAGTTTTAACACCAATTTTTCACAATTCCTGAATTGCATATATTTTTTGTGCGCTTTGCACAATCTATTTGTTTTGTATTTATAAGTATATTATATATTTTTATCTGTTTCCAGTTCCGGTATGTCCTGCACAATCCCCCTAACATACAGTTCTCGCAGGAAACCATAAATATCACGCCTCCCTGTATCCTCGTCCACTTCATACTCATCCTGCACTCTTGCAACAATTTCTTCCAAGTCAGCAGCAGTATCCACCTGTTTCCATATGTATGCAGCCGATTCAGTAAGCCGGATCATGCCATTTAACTTCTGGGATGCCGATCCCGTAGGAACCAGCACCGTTTCTCCTGCAATTTCACGCAGCATATATTCCTTATTTGTCTTCATGCTCTTCCTCCTCATATAAAAGCCGCTGATACTCTTCTGCATACCTGCACAGGTACTCCGGTAAACCATCATAGGCGCCTGTCTCCAGCCACGCACTTGCAACACAGGTCTTGCAGACCGGACGAAGACGGCATTTTACACATTTCTCATTAATTCGAAATACCTTCGACTCTTTTGACACCTTTTCCCATGCAGCCTCAAATCCAATCTCAAATACAGAGACAGAGGGCTCTTCCAAAGTCACACAGGGACGCATCTGCCCCTGCCAGTTTACTGTAAATGAACAATTTCCTGCCAGACAGGCAATTCCCTTCGGATTGTCCACAGCGTTATTTTCTGTCTGTGCAATTTTCTGCCGGACATATATCGGAAACACTTTCGGATCCATCTCAGCTTTAATTGCTTCCATTTCTGCTGTCGCCGCCTCTTCCGGCAGAAGCCTTGCCTGCTGCTCAAAAGGAAGTCCTCTCTCATGTATCCCCGGAAGCATATAGGTATCCATATGAACGGGAACCCCTAATTCCCTCCCAAAAGTATAAATCTTCTGCATATCTTTATAGTTGCTCTTTGTAACGCTTCCGTTAATCTTCACATCTACATCCCGATCTTTCAACAGTCGGATTCCCCGAAGTGTCTTTTCAAATCCTCCGGGGTAATGGCAGAGCGTCTCATAGGCCTTATCATCTGCACCGTAAAGCGTAATATTAATACGCCTCGGTCTATTCTCAGCAAAAAAATCCGCCCACTCTTCATCAAGAAGTGTCCCGTTGGTATTGATTGTCAGCACCATTCCCATCTGCTTCAGTTCTAAATACAGTCTCTTAAAATCCGGGAACAGCAATGGCTCGCCACCGGTCAGAAGGAGAAAAAGGACGCCCGCCTTCTGCATCTCCCACCCGAGATTAATCCATTCATATGCTGTATGGAGTCCGCCTTTCTTCTCTGTCTCCGCATGACTTAAACGTACATAACACATATCACAGTTCATATTGCAGAGAGGAAGCAATTCCAGACTGCCATTAATCGGCCGCTGTACCGATGCGGCGCGCTGCAGCAGCATTTTTTCCATCGTATTTGTCTCTATTGTTAAAGATTCCATACCGCAGATCACTCCTTTTATCACCGGAAGTGCCCAAAGACACATTCCGGGATTGTAAGCGGTCGCCAAAGGCTCGGGCAAATCCGGACTTCGGCTCGTCGCCGTTGTAAAAAAGAGAACCGGATCGCTCCAGTTCTCTCTAGTTGTCCCAATCTGTTATATCATTAAATATGTATCCACATTACGAACGGTTCGGATGACCTTCTGCTGTTGCAAAAACTTTCCCCTTATGATTCCATGTTCTGCCATCATCAGCTCTTGTAGTCCAAAAAATAGTATCGTCAACTTTTACTGAACTAACATCTCTTGGTCGAGTATAATCCTCGTCCCAGTAAATAGTACATCCTAAAGTTCCCAAACCGTCAGTTCCGGTTTCAACCATTCTTATTGGGTTCCCGGCATCATTAGTATAAATTACCTGATTCGAAGATGTACCGCAATGAGCATTGTCATGCGTCACTCCATTCCAATAATCTCCTCCATGACTCTTTTCATATCCATTTGCCCAGTCAACATCACATTGCACACCCCAACAAGCTGCTACATACTCATTTGGCTCAAATTCTTCTACAATTGCTTTTGGTGTTCCCCATCTTTTCTTCATAATACAATATACCTCCATTCCATCTGCCTTCTTAAATGACTCTCTGACAAAGCGTGTACATCGTTTATTCCTATAAGCTAAATGTTATGCAAGTAAAAATATCAATAACAACATCCGCTTATGCACGGGGATCATAAGGCATTACAAACATTTTTATTCTGTAATAATACATCTTATTTTTACAAAAAGTCAAGAATAAAGTGGTATATTTAACTCAATTTTCACATTTTCAGATAATATACATACAATTACACTGCCGTGAGCAAATTAACCATACCACTTATTCTTTCCCGATTTTAATCGGAACCTTTACTGTATAATCTTATACTTCTTCATCAGATCCACTCTGTGGTTCCCGATCTCAATACTTGCCATAGCGTCATTTCCCCTCATGTTTTTGGACTCTTTTAAATACTTCACGATTCTCGACGCCCACGCGACCGGAAGTAAGAATGAATATTTCTTCAGATATGTATAAGTCCTCTCCATATATGCTCTGTCGGGAAAGAGCGACCGGATCAGGGACGCGCCCGCTTTCTTCCCTTTCTTGTCCTCGCTCACAGCCTGAAGTGTGATGTTGCTGCTGTGCTTTCTGCTCATACTGGAATCCCCGAATACGCCGCCGTCGATCAGGTCTTCCAGCATATCGCCGCCGTCCGCCTCGATCTCTGCCCAGTTCTGAGGATAGCAGGCTTTCTCCGGATTGAAGTTCAGCTCTTTCTTACCTATGTCAAACAGAGAAGCCGCAAACACATCCGCATGGATTCCTCTGCATTTTTCCAGCAGGTAATCCCAGTCAATCTCCGCCCCATATGCTTCTGCATAGATCATGATATCGCACACCTGACGGATGCCGAAGCCGCTGTGCAGGAAATGTTTGAACGCATGAAGGATCAGGTAGAGCAGATGATCCGTGTGGCACATGGTGTACACCTTCACTCCGTTTACCTCCGCCTGTATCTTCCGTTCGAACACGTCGTCAAACAGGCGGTTCAGCCCGCCGTACGCCTCTGACTCGGAGGAGAACAGTTCTTTATGAAGCTCTATATGTAACATGCCGCCCACATGATAGTAAGGCACTTCACCCTCTTCGTCCGGATTCATATCAGACTCCAGCATTTCCATCTGATTCTGTGCAAATACATCCGCGCAGTCATGGAACTGTTCTGCCGGGATCAGTACATCTTCATCTCCCGAGCACCGGTAATCCGGTTCGCGGTACAGGCTGCGGCAGATAATACCTTTTACGACCACAGGCGTAAGTCCCCGCTCTGTCAGTTTTCTGTAAAGCTGCAGGAACTCTTCCGTCTTCCTGCTCTGCGTCATTACCTGCCGTATTACCTGCCCTTTGATCATCTGTACCAGATCAGGCGGACACGATGCAAATGCCGGACAGGCATATACCGTATCATATATCATGGGGAGAATCTGGTGATGCCGGCAGAGACGGAACAGTTCCGCCCAGTCTTCTGCACTAAGACCGTCCTCCCACGTTACTTTCTCACCATTCAGGAAGCAGCGCAGCGCCTCCAGCATCTTCTCACTTATCGCATTCAATTTCATATGTACCCTTCTTTACTTCAAAAATCCTTTTCCGGTAATACTTTTCATGCATGAGTTCGAGCATCGCTGCCCTCAATGGTATTTTATACTAGTATTGGTATTTATTTCCAGTCTTTTATGCCAAAAATTTCATGCGGCGCCTGTTCTTTCTTTTTTAAGCCGCTGTTCTTCGAAGTATTTTTATCTTAGCACGCAAAAAAGCGGATCTCATCATACCCTGGTATGAGAAATCCGCTCTTCTATATAAGACCGTAGTTCCTGGCACGCTGTACCGCCTGAGTACGGTTTGACACTTCCAGTTTCCTGTATATATTGTAGGTATGGCTCTTTACTGTTGCGAGCCTGATATTCATTTCTTCACTGATACGCGCATTGCTGTATCCTTTCTCCAGATATTTCAGCACAAGTGTTTCTGTAGGTGTGAGATGCTCAGCCCGCCGGAGCCCCGTTCTTTCATCCGCCGGTACCGGGCTGTCCGCGCTGCGTCCCGACGCCTCCCGGGCAATGTAACAGATCCACTGTTCTTCATTCATCTCGAAAACATTCATTTCCGATTCATCATCATATCTGCGGCTCTGTACTGTTTCCGCATGGCTGTTCAGAGCGGCATACTGCTCCAGCAATTTTGCTCCACTGGTTCCGTAGCCTGTATAGATTCTGACATACCGGTAAGGAGCCGCCGTCTGTATGGACTCCGAAACTGTTTTCAGAGCCTGACCGCCCATCCCTTTCTCCTGCTCCACAAGAGCGCGCTGGAAGAGGCTTTCCGCCAGCCATCTCCGGCTGTTTCCGTTTCTGAAATAATCAATCAGCTCCGGCAGAAGTTCTCCCGCTCTTCCGTAATTCCCCAGATAAAGACTGATCTTTACTTCCGCGGTAATGTGAAATCTCGTTCTCCCTGTATCATATCCGATATCCCCGCCGGTATCCCTGAGCCATTCCATGAGCTTTTCTTTTTCGCTGCATTTGGCTCTGGCAAGATAATAGAGAGCCCGGGCATTCCACCGGCAGGCAGGGACCTCCTCCGCTCTGAGCGTACGGACCAGTCCGTCGATATATCTCTGCGCCGGACCGCGTATGTCGCTGTCATCAAGGAGGAGCCACGCAATGTACATACTGCCGAGACGTATCTGCCACGGAGAATCCTCTTCATATGGAAGTAACGCTTCCGAACGGAGCTTATTCCACCCCGGAAGCGTATCTGTCACAATGCTGTACTCCAGCCGCGCCAGCCGGTATGCCATCTGATTCTCCGGCACAAGCCGGTCCGTCCAGAGCCGCCGGTAATGTTCTTCCTTCTCGTCCCCGCAGGCAAACAGCGCAGACAGATCACGCAGACCGGACAGGAACGAGACCGATTCCCCCAGAATATGATAAAGCCTTATCCTCTGCCCGTCCCCGGTATATTTTTCGAGCATCTCCATCCACTCTTCTGTCGAAATATCCGGATCCGCATACGCCATATTGAGAAGGATTTCCCTGATTTCTTTCCGCCTTCCTGCCCGCGTCTCTTTCCACAGTGGTTCAGCATATATCCTGAGCATTCTGAGTCTGCCCTGATTCTGCCGCAGGAAGTTCTCCATCCACTCCAGATAGAGGAATCCGGGAACCTGCAGGTCGTCTTCGCTCCAGACTTTCTCATAATTAAGAAAAGAAACTTTGTCATAATTCCGCAGCAGGCAGTCACGGTACAACATACGGTTTCCCGACTGTCTGCCGCAGGTAAGGGCGTCCTGAATATATCCTTTTGTCTGATACCATTCCACCGCTCTGCGGCATAGATCTTCCGGCGCGCGGTCGTCGATTGCAATCCGCAGAGCTGGATGTACATACCAGCATTTCTTCTCCGGTACAAATACCATCGCGCCTCTGGCGCACAGTCTGTCCTCCTCATCTCTGCGGCTGTCGCTCCACAGTAGCAGTTCCAGTTCTTCCTCCAGCCGCGGGAAAGGCGCCCGTTCTTTCAGCAGCGCCGCTTCTTCTGCGGGCAGCGCGGACAGTATCTGTGTCCCGATATACTGCCGGATCTCATAACGGCTGCACAGTTCCCATACCGTCCACCTGTCATCAAGCTGTGAGGACAGCCGCACCAGCATCGCCACGCATCCCGGCCAGCCGCCTGTCATATGGTACACTTCCCTGCCTCTGAGCCTGCTGCCGCAGGTTCTGAGATAACGGCACGTCTCTTCCTCGGTAAACTGCAGAGATTCCGGCAGGATCACCGCCATGATCCCGCTCCAGACAAACTCCAGAAATGCATCCGGTATCCTCCCGTCCACTGCAAAGAAGATCCGGTCCTCCCGCGGCATCTTCCGGGTAAAACGCCGGAACCCCTCCGGCGAATCCGGATACCGGTTTCCTTCCGGCTTTCTCACAAGATACCAGTTAACCTTCCCCTCTGTCCGTCTGGAAAGCACAGAAGCATTCTCTATCTCCTCCGCATCACAGTACAGCGCGTTGACCTCGGGATGCTTATCCACAAGCATGACAACGGCTGTCTTCCTTCCCGTTCCCGGCAGACCGCTTAAAGCAATCGCCAGATGGTCATGCAGCGCTTCTTCTATCACGGCTGTCTTGTCAATCCTCACCTCTCGCAGATGCATTTCATTCACCCCGTTTTGTCAGGAAAGCGGGCTGAATGATCCGTCTCATCCAGCCCGCTTTCCTTCTATAAGCACAATATACCCTTTTTTCTGAGCATTATACCCACCTCGCTGTCTCCGTATAGATGGTTGGAGCATTTGAAATGTAGTGCAAGTTATTTGTGACTTTTTACCATACACTCTTTCCGGTAAAACGCCACCCCGTACTTCAGGATATCCTGATATCCTTCCTGCCGCAGCGTTTCTTCATAATGCTGCTCTTCGATCTGCCGCAGCGCCTCATCACATTTCTCTT
>ERZ1643247.2758-NODE-2758-length-13298-cov-32.195651_pt1 | contig 13298 bp, 24 predicted proteins | sample MGYA00579264_ERZ1643247 | MGnify/ENA primary metagenome ERZ1643247 (study PRJEB29033, sample SAMEA4952262) | chicken gut metagenome | biome: Broiler Chicken; feature: Gastrointestinal Tract; material: Caecum | place: Ireland | collected 2018 | study: Broiler... | reverse complement strand
TACGATGACTTTCTGTGCTGGGATGAAGGCGTGCTCGTCGGCGCCGTAAGCAAAGAGGTGATAAGTCAAATGCCGAAGGCAAACTGAAAATTTGAAGAAAGTTTGGAATATGTATTGCATTTGTGCGGACAATCGTGTATAATATAGGTGAATAAAAGACAAAATACGATTTGGAGGTGTCTTATGGCAAAATCGGCAAACTTGTATGCACGGATCGAACCGGAAGTCAAAGAACAGGCGGAGATCATTTTGGGAGAGCTGGGGATCCCCGCGTCGAGCGCCATCAATATGTTTTATAAGCAAATTATTTTACAACGCGGGCTTCCTTTCGAGGTCAAACTGCCGGAGCATCCTTTGGATATTGGCAACATGAGCGGAGAACAGCTTGACGCCGAACTTGAAAAGGGCTATGCGGATATGCAGGCGGGGCGCGTCGTTTCCGCGAAAAAGGCGTTTGCAGACATTCGGGGAAGCTACAAAGCATGAAATACGAAGTTTTTACGACCGAACAAGCGGCCGCGGATTTGCGCGCCATTTTTGAGTACATAGCCAACGATCTGCTCGCGGGGCAGAACGCTCTCAACCAGCTTGACCGTCTGGAACAGGCGATTCTGTCGCTTGACGAAATGCCGGAGCGGTATCATCTCTATGATAAAGAACCGTGGAAAGAACGAAACCTGCGCGTTATGCCCGTGGATAATTATTTGGTGCTCTATATTCCGAAGAACGAAGAAAAGACGGTTACGGTCATCCGCGTCATGTACGGCAGACGCGATATAGACGCACAGTTGAAGCAAACGAAGGCACCTGAAAGCAGGGACAACAACGACGAATAAATCCGGGATTCCGAATGTGCAAATGCGGCTGTAAAACGGAAAATGCCCGTTTCGGTATGCGCGCGGCAATCGCCAAGCAGGTTCGCGGCGATGCCGCGCTCCGAACGGTTCCGCTTTTCCGTATTTGATTCGGTACGGATTTGCGGGACGTGTGCTTGTCTCGGCGCCCGCGCGCGGCAGCGCGCGGGTGACGGAGCGGCGTCAGCCGCCCCGTCAGCTTTGCCGCCGACTTGTATCAAAGACAAGCACACGTCTCGCTCTCACACCCGTATATTTACCGTATATCAACCGCATATCTGGCGTAAACGGTTATTTCGGAGCGAAAACCTTGCGTTTTACTGCTATTCGGAAGTGTCTTTCAGGGATGCCGTTTAAGGCTCGGAAATGCTGGTAAAACGCCCGTTTGTTTGCCGGACGATGAAGTTATCGAAAGCGGGATGGAAAGATAGTAAAGGCTGTTTGCCGCACTTTTGGAACTTTTGTGTTTCGTTGATTGGGGGAAGCATAAAAAATGGGAGAAACCGTATAGGCTTCTCCCATTGAAATCAGATTTTGATGAAGTCGGAAAGCCGGCATCTGTAGCCGTGCAGTTTTATGTAGGCGTACTTATGCCCGTAATGGATTTTGAGCTTATGGTACGATTTTTTATTGCTACATGCGCCTGCGATCAGGTAAATGAAGTCGTTGATACCGTAAGAGATATGCCGGACTTCCAGTCCGCCTAAACCGCTGTAATAGGCTACGGTACGGTGTTCGTCGCAGATTTTACGCTTTGTCATGGTATCACCTCGTAATGCTTTCCGTGAATTTCTATAGCAGTTCCGTCTTTCTTCGGTTCGCCTTTTGCGCAAGCCCGAAGGATGAGGGAAGTATCTTCCGGAACTTTGGGAATGTTGCCTTCACGGAATTTATCGTCCGCGCCGACTTCGACGATCTTGAAGCCTTTCTGGACGAGGAACGCCGAGAATTGCCAAAGCTTTTCAAAGCGCCCGTTGCTGTCGAAGATAGCCGAAAGATTTTCGGCAGGGTGATAAGCGGTGATACGAAAATAGTTTGCCATTGTGTATTCCTCCTATGCGGCAAGTTTTTTGATAGTGCGGTTTGCATACGGCAGCCAGACTTTATTGACGTAGTGTAAAACGTCGTCGCTCGGTTTGTGGTCGTGTTCTCCGTAGCATTGCAAAACTTTGTGTTCGCTGAGCGAGTATTCAAGCGTAACGAGAGGGGTGTCCGGCTGTTCTTTTGTGCGGACGAAGAAGATGAGCGATTCCTCGCGGATAAAGCGTTGGTCGTAGTTCATCCGCCCCACGCAGTGGTCTAATAATTCTCCTTCGCGGATGAGGTCGGCAGGGGAGCGGGCGATGATACAGATAAAGGCGCTGCGTTTATCATATTCAAGCGGCAGATACTTTTCGGCAATATTGGCGAACTTTTCGTATAGCTCCTGTCTTGCCTTTCTGTCTGCCTCTGCACGCGCCGTGGCGTATTGGTCGATACGCATATCGTGCCAGCGTTTGAAATCGTGCGGGAAACGGTTCTTCGGCAGAGACATATCCAAACCGAGATAGTTGCAGGCTTTGAGATAGTCGAGATAGGTATTTGCGTTGGTGTTTTGCTCGGATACGTAATCGAAGAATTTTTCGCGCTCCGTACCTTTGAATAGTTCGGATATAGGAGCAAGGGTGGAGTTGTTCCGTAAGTTTATTTTCGCTTCTCGGTATCCTTGCAACGCTTGGAGCGGCTTTCCCGTTTTGTATCCGCGCAATACGACGTCAACATAGTAGTGACGCGCACGCAGTTCTTCGCGGTGCGCCATCAGCCATTTGCGGAAACCTTTGTCGCTGCCAATCTTTTTCAATATCATCGTGCTGCCGACATATTTGCCGAGCCCTGCTTTGACGAGATATTCTACCTGCGGATATTTGAGATAGGTGCGAAGGTAAGTGATAATGCAGGAAGGATTCTGAATATCCACGGCTGAATAGCGGAACTTAGGAAGCGAGAGCACGAATTGTGGATTGATTGTATGCGTCCACGGATTATAGTATTTGAAGTCTACCGGGTACCACTTGCCGTCGTTATAGAAAGGACGTATGTTGTACGGGTACTTGATGCCTTCGTCATACCAGCCGACACGGTAATTTCCCATAAAGGAATATTCCATATCTTTGACAAGGCATTTGTCCGAATACACGCCGTGGATTGCGACTTGCTTTATGAGCCGCGTCTTTTTGCCTTTGTTGCGGACGGCGACGGTTATTTTTACGAGTTCCTTCTGTATCGTGGTAAGATAAGAATAGAACCGTAAGCCGCGGTAATCGTTGTGTGTTGCATCGTAATCGAGGATGTGCTTTTCGATCCTCTTGGGGATTGGTCTAATATAATTTGCGTTCATGGTATTCACCTCAATGTAATTTCTTTGCCGAACATTTCATCCAGAACAGCAAGGGCTTCGGTATCGAAAGCGGAAATATCCGGTTCATCGTCTGAAAGGTCAGGCTCTTCGATGTCGCCGTCAAATTCGCGCATTTCTTCTTCGGAGAGTATCTCTCCCGTTTCAAGGTCAACATCTTGTGCGGAAGGAAGTTTGTGCACTTCATCGTCATTTTCAATGACAACGAGTGTGTGCCCGTTGCTCAGGATTTTACCGAAGTACGCATCCGAAGCGTGGTAGGGGAAGCCGATCATTGGCACACGGCTTTCAAGTCCGCAATCTCTGCTCGTAAGGGTAAGGGATAGTTCGTCTGCAAGAAGTTCGGCGCTCTTGCCTAACACCTCGTAGAAATCTCCCAAGCGCATGGCGATAATTGCTTGCGGATACCTGTCCTGTACGTCCAGATACTTCCGATATACAGGGGAGACCGTCGGCTTTTGCTGTTCAGCCTTTTCCTCCTCGGCTATTTCTGCCACGATCTCCCGTATCTCTTCATCGGACGGCATATCATTTTCATCGTCTTCTGGCTTTTCTTCGGAATGAGCAGGCGTGTTTTCAAGATTTTCGCCCATCAGGTCGAACATGGACATCTGCGGTTTTGGCTGCGATTTAGGCGGGGCAGGTTTTACCGTCGGCGCCTTTGTAACCTGTTTGGGCGGTATTTTGTATTCGGAGCCATCCTCGTTATAGAGTGTGCCTTCGATGCCGTCCTCTTCGAAATAATGGGCAGCCCAGCCGAACACGACATCATCGTCTATGCAGGCAGCCTTAGCGCCTTTCTCGGCAAGTTTTCTCGCTTCATCGTTTGCATAGGACATAAAGCCGTCCAACGTTTTGCGATTTAGAAGTATCTTGCCGTCCTTTTCGATACGCACGCCGTTGTTGATCTTTTCTGCAAGGATATCCGGGGCGTTTTTTTCGAGATAGGCTTTGATGCGCTGTTGTTCTCTGTTTTTTGCTTCCAAGTTTAATTCCATCGCGAGCCTCCTTAAAAGGGTAAGTCTTCGAGCAGTTCCGCAGCTTTGACGTCGAGATTTTCGAGCGTCGTATGGTAGTTAAAGCCGCCTTTATAATCCTGTTCGTCTTTCGCCGTTCGGATGAGGATACAGCCGTACCATTCGTTGGGGAAATACCGGACATCGGGAATGGACAGGTACACGCATTTGTTTTCCGCGCTCTTGATAAAGGCGGAGAAGCAGTAGTGGTTTCTCCCGACATTGACAAGCTGCCAATGGTTTTTCCGGCATATCGCTTTGAGGTAGTTGATGTACTTGGTCTGGAACGATTTGTAATCTTCTCCCGTATAAGAGCCGGAAGAAAATTCATATCCGAGATACTTTTTGAGTTCTGCGATTTTAGCCATTTTGGTAGTCCTCCTTAGTAAAGTTTGATGACGCGGATGTGCTTGCGTTGCAATCCGTATTCATGGCGGAATTTCTGTATTGCTTCCCGAAGAGAGTAGAATACATAGGCATGGTCGGCATAACCGCCGTTCCCGTCGCTGTAAGACAGGAAGAGCGTTCCCGTCGAGTTGTAGTGATAGAAGATGACTTTCATTTTTCGAGCCTCCCGTATATGTCGTCTGCGTAGTAGGTGCAGTTGAAGGGATTAAAAATCGCGGAGCATTTCACTCCGCGATAATCCACCAAATAACTGTTGTTTCCGAGTTCTTTCAAGACTGTTATCTCGTCCATTTTTCCGTCAAGGGAGTGGATGTGTGCTTGTGTTTTGAACGGTTTCATTATTTGACCTCCATGATCCGTATTTCTAAAAAGTCGTGTTGATACCAGTCATTTTTATCCGTGATGTTCCACCAACAGTCAAGTTCCTGTATGCCATCTGTTTCGATATGCTCGTCAAATTCGTATCTATCTGATAAGTTGCCGTTTTCGTCGAACGCATCTGCAACCCAGCTTATTTCAGGCTTTTTTTCGTTGGCGATTATCTCGTTAAAGCGGGCAAATGCTTTCTGGTATGTATTGAACAATTCGACTTCTACTAGACTGTCGTCGCTTGTTGACCAGTCGAAAATAACTCCGTATACTTTCATGTTCCACCTCACGCGATCCTGCGGATACCGCCGCCGAAGCTCTGCACGGTAACGCTGCCGAACTCACTGCACCAGTCGTCGTCTTTGTTCCAGACATAGGCGAAAGCCGTATGACGGTTGCCCTGACTGTATACGAGCGTATCCCATTCTTCGGGATAATCGGTTACAATAAGAAAGTCGTAAAGTTCTCCGAATTCCGTATATTCGTGCGTAACAGCGTAAACTTTGCACTTGTGCTTTTCTTCGATTGCTTTCATCTTTTCATGAAGTTCAGGCTCTTGGTCAATCCAGAAACCGCCGAACCCTTCAAAGAAGCAAACTTTGCCGCTTTCGCGGAAGCCCTTTATGTACGGTTTGTAGATGTCCATTTTCTTCATGATTTCGATAGCCTTTTCTTTCTTTGCGATGTTCTTGTCTGCCATTTTCTTATTCTCCTTAGATGTAATTTTCTAATGTTTCAAAGTTGTAGCCGATGTTCCTGAGTGTCTCTTCGAAGCCGAACCACGCTAAAAGGTTTTGATTGAAGTCATCCTGTGCGAGCGGATCTTCCTTGTCCCACTTGTCGCCGAACAGCTCCGACGGAGCATATAGCCCTGTGCTGTCCATAAGTTCGTACAGCAGCGCGTTGATTTCCTGACGGTATTGTTTGTAGAAGCGTACCGTGTCAGAATAATAGATGAGTTCGCCGACGATGCCGGACTGACAGCCGTGGTCAAGTACGTCCGTGAAGATATATCTTTTGTTGTCATAATCGCCCCATCGGTCGATGACATAGTTGCAGACGTGCTTTGTAAGGGGATTGGTCGAAGCACGTTTCAATTCTTTGATGTTGGAAAGGGTGAGTTTCATTTCGTGTCCTCCTTGTGCTCCGGATTGTTTTCACATTCCGTGATGTCGCAGGAATAGCAGATGCCGTCGCATCTTTTTGCTATATTGCAATAGTCATAGTGCCTGCACGCAGAGCAGAGAAGTTTGCTGTGTTTTTCGCAGTTTTCCATTATGCAGCCTCCTCGAAATCGTCCAAATGGACGCGCTCGAACATCACGCCGTACTCGAAATAAAGTCTGCCGTCTTTATCCGTTAAGAGGTCATACGTTACAACGCTGATTCTGCCTCTGTCAGACACGGCGACCTGTATTTCGTTACGGTCAAGGTCAATGCCGACGATATTGAAGATGATGAACACTTCTCCGTCGTACAGTTCAAATTCAGAGAGATAATACTTTCTGAACTCGGTGAAATTGGAAACATTGGTTTTCATAGAGTTTTCCTCCGAATTATATTTTGCCTTTTCGGCAGCGGCGCAGTAGCATCGGGCGAGATAGGGGTAGAGGATTTTGTTAGGGGAGTAATACGGAAGTCAACGACAATGAAAAAATTATTGCGTACAGATACAGAGTAAAAAGCGCATTGCAAAAAAATAGCCGAGCAGGTTGCTATCTGCTCGGCATTCGTTTTATACGCTATTCGATTTTTCAGCGATAATTTTTTCCGTTGACTTCCGCGAGAACTATGCTACCATCGCCACAACGAAAAGCAAAATTCGGAAGGCTTATATAGAAAACGATACATAAAGAAAGACCGACAGGGTTTTACTCTGCTGGTCTTTTGCTATGTTTGATTGATTTGTTCTACTGGGCTTGAAATAGGGTGGGATATCTGAAAGGAAAGAGCGCGACGATTATATTTCAAAAATGGGGAAATAAGAAATTCGCATACCGAAACCGCGAATTTTGGTGCAAGGGATATTATGTGGATACTGTCACATATTTTTATGGACACTATTTTTAATGTAGCGAAGCGTCAATTTTTTATAGCGGTAATCGTCGCTGAACGTGTAAGACATAAGATTTTCCTCCTTAAATTTTGATTCAGTAATAGTATATAAAACGGCATGTCCCTAAAATGGTGCATAAGATACGTTATACTGTAATCATTCACACAGGAGGACACGCGATATGAATGAATTTGACAAGATCATCGGTTATGAAAGCGAAAAGGAAGAATTGGCGAGGCTCTGCGACACATTGAAAAACAGGGCAAAATACGCGAAATTGGGGATGAATATGCCCCAAACGCTGCTTTTATATGGGCCGCCGGGCGTGGGCAAAACGCTGATGGCTAAGGCGTTTATTGCCGAATCAAAACGGAAAGTTTTTTACTGCAAAAAGGATAAATCGGACGGAGAATTTATTACGGCGATAAAAGATACCTTTGCCGAAGCGAAGAAAAAAGCGCCGTCTATCATCTTTTTTGACGACATGGATAAGTTTGCGGAGGACAATCTCAATCAAAACTGCAACAAGGAAGAGTTCGTTGCCATACAGTCGGGGCTGGAAGATATCCGCGGGGCAAATGTATTTGTCATCGCTACGGCGAATGACATTTGCAATCTACCCGATTCTCTGTTGCGTGCAGGGCGGTTTGGGCGGCAGATCCATGTCGAAGTACCCGATTACGATAATTCCGTAAAGATCATCGAGCATTATCTGACGGGTAAAAATGTTGCAGAAGACGTGCATGCGGAATTGCTCGCGCGCACATTGCAGGGGAAGTCCTGTGCTGTTTTGGAAGAAATTATGAACGAGGCCGCCATGTATGCGGGCTTTGATGAAGAGGCCGAAAAAATTTGTCTCGAACATGTTGAGAAAGCGATTCCGAGGGTACTGTTCAAATCGATTCCCAAACGGGAAAAGAACGGTCGCGCCCGTGAACTTGCGGCGTATCACGAGGCAGGGCATGCGCTCGTCGCGTTCCGAAAAAAGCAAAATGTATGCTATGTTTCCATCTATAACGACGGGGTGCTCGGCGGCGTATGTTTCAGCGAAAAAAGTGACCGTGCGCACGATTTCGAAGAGGAGTATAACGAAATTCTCATTTCGCTTGCAGGAAAGGCGGCGGTCGAACTGCAATTCGGAGAGCCTGCCGTGGGTACGGACAGCGATATGGAACAGGCATGGAATACGTTGCGAGACCATGTGGAAAAGATTGCTGTGTATGGCTTTGAGTATTGTAACCATACATTACGCTTTGAATATAACTGTTCTTTTGCGCTCCTCGATAAAAGTTATGACAGGATAAACAGATTGATGGAGGCCTGTTACAACGAGTGCCGCGCACTGCTACTGCAAAATAAAGCCGCGCTCGACAGGTTGGCGCAGGCTTTGATGGCGAAGGATATATTGTTTTATAACGACATCGCGCATCTTTTATTGATGCGCGACTGATAATACAATTGCGCCCGCAAGTTTGCGGGCGCAATTCAAGCATCATTCATATTTTTTGCATGCGTTTTGTAAAATTGTGCGCACTTTTTCGCGTAAATAAGTTGGAGAGAGGATCTCCACATGTTCGGCAAATTGCAGAACCCAATAGGTCATGGCGTTGGGGCTGGATTTTAATTGAACGCGTATGCCGTCACCCTGCGGCGCAATTTGGATATCGTAGCCGAACCAATCGACGATCTGATCGACGACGCTGTTATCCGCCAACAGCTCGATCTGTTCGGGCGTATCGGTAAACATGTACGGCAGGGCCGCAGAAAAATTTTTATAGTCGATGCCGTTTTCAAATCCGTGCACAGTGCGCAAAGGGGTGAGAGGGCGGTCGGTAATCTGCATTTGCGTGATCTTATCCAATCGGTAATAGCCCATATTTTTCCACTTTTCGTTGAGAGCCATCAGATAATAATGCTGATTGTGCAAAATCATCTGATAGGGGCTTGCAAAGTGCGTGGCAGACTTATGCAGTTTTTTGTCCGTTCCGAATTTATTATACGAAAAAGTGACCTGTTTTCCCGCTTCGATCGCCTCGTCCACGAGTTCGATGTTCAAAAACAAGTCATAGTTCTGCGTCTTATTCCAATCGTTCACCGAATAAATATTTTTAATGTGGCTGCAGAAATAGGCGTTGGAGAGCGCCGCAAGTTTTTCGATGAGCTCTTTGGAATGGTGCGGCGATATATGTTTGGAACACAGCACGCCGTCAATGAGGAGTTTGAGTTCCGCGTCCTCAAATTCCCGCTTTTCGAGGTAACAGCCGTTTCGGGTGGAGATGATGTCGAAGTCCGCCTCTTTCAAGAGTGATAAATTGCGCCCGATGGCTTTGCGCTCGATCTCGATACCGTAGTCGCGGGAAAGATATGCCGCAATGCCCTCCTGCTTTAAGGGGTGCGCTTCGTCGCTGTATTTGTGCAATATCTGCGCAATGCGCAAAAGCGCTAATTTTTTGGGTTCAAGCATTGTTTTTACCTCGGTTTTTCACTTAAAAGTGACATTTATGGTACACGAATTGCGCTATACTATAACTGAAAAGGAGAGAAATCTATGGAATTCGGCACAATGTGGTACAGCGAATGGGAAGGCGGGTTGGATGCGGGGTACGAAGATCTCGATGTTCCGCAATTCGGCGGAGCGGATTATGAGGTTATCATCTGCGTCGATTACGAAGGCAAAGAGAAACTCAAAAGATATTTAACAAAAAAATACGGCGCCGGAAAATCTTTAGAATGGATGCTATTAACAGAATGTGGAAAGCAGGAGACTCCTTTTGAAAAGTTGTGCAAAAAGTTGCATGTACAGTTTAAACGGGAAGTTTGGGTGCATTGATTTACGGAAACATCTTTTCAAAGCGTTTGAGCCATGTATGGATGGGGCGGAAAGTATCATTGTTGAGATAACTTTCCGCTTTTTTCCGTAAATCGAATGGTATGCCGAAATACGCCTCCGCAATGCTTCCCGTGATGGCGGCTAAAGTATCGCTGTCGCCGCCGACGCTGACGGCGTTCCGTATCGCGTCCTCAAAGTCCTTCGCCTCAAAAAACGCCTCGAACGCCTGCGGCACGGTGTTCTGGCAGGTTTCGTTAAATTCGTAAGTGCCGCGGATCTCGTCCAACGTAAAGCCGATTTTATAATAATTCTGCTCGATATAGTCGCGTATCTGTTGTTTGGTTTTGCTCTGCCGCGCAAGGAAAATCGCCATTGCAACGGACTCCGCGCCTTTTAAGCCTTCGGGGTGGTCGTGGCTGATCGCGGTGACCGCGCGGGAGAGCGTTTTTACTTCGTCTGCATTGCGTGCGGCGAAACCGACGGCGCTTACGCGCATTGCCGCGCCGTTGCCGAAACTGTAATAAGGCTTGGGATCATTGCTGAATATCCAATGGTAAAACCTTCCGCCGTAGCCGCAGTGCGGATATCTCCTTCCCAATTTCTGCATGCAAGACACGGTTTTAGCGGACAGATCGCTGTAATCGCCATCGCAGTCCAAAATCGCTTTACCGACGGCGACGGTCATGATGCTGTCGTCGGTCGGAAAGCACGCGTCGGTGAAAAGTTCAAAATCTTTTGCTCGGTAATTGTCCCACTCGAACCTGCTGCCAACGATATCGCCGATAATTGCTCCGATCATTTTTTACCTCAATTTCCCCAATAATTCCATTGCCATTTTTTTTATTTTTTCACTTTGTAACCCAATCGTATTTTTTTCTAAATTTATATCATTCATCTGCAGAACTTTTTGCAGCCAAAATTTATGATATTGCTTCGTCCTATTATAAATAGAAATACGATAGTTTGCAGTTGAAATACTCTGCCAATTCCTGTGGGTGCTGTTTACATTTTTAAAATAGCAATATGATACAAACCAAACAGCCCCTATTTTACCTAAGAACTCTCCGCCGTCAAATGGATAAACATTCTTTTTCATTTCTTTTTTCCTTTCCTTGGTTGAAAAATTTTGTACATTATCAATAATTATATCATCTTTTCAATCGAGCATGCCCTCGTAGCGCGTGAACCGCGCCCCGTACGATTGCAAACTCAACATAATTTCATCTGCATAATACTCAAAGGTAAATTCGTTGATGCCCAAAACGGAGGGGGAAACAATGTACCAAATATCGTCAAATAGAAAAGATATTACGACGTATTTCAAATACCAAGACCCGTTGCAGGGCTGAACGGTAAGGAAGTCTTTTCGTGCCATGTCCAACCATTCTTGCAGAGCGCGCGGCAGAGGTGTATCCCTCAAAGAATGTACGTTTTGCGGAATATGCCATTCCTGCAAAAGTTGGTCAACGGTATCGTTCTTCGCATCGCCGTCGCCCATGCCGTTTTGCAAGTTGGCGATTTTCGTTTCAAGCGGGATCCAATCGTCGTAGGCATATTTTAGTAGATAGTTGTAATCATCTTCCGTCAAGGTCGCTTTCGCTTTATCGAGCGAGTCATAAAAACCGCGTCGCCTCTTTTCTTCGTGCAGTACAAAGAGCGAATAACTCTTTTCAAAAACCAAACGCAGATACTTGCGCACGCGCGCATTTCCGTTGTTGTACAGATCGGTAAAGCGCCCGTCTTTCAAATAATAATCGAGATATGCTTCCATCGTACATCGCCTCCTTTGTGTCTGTATTATAAAGGAGACGATGTACCGATTTTAGGACATGAAAAATCAGTCGAACATATTTTGTACGGTTTCTTTCAATTCCTGATACATGTCGTAGTCTTCCAAAACGGAAAGCGCATCGACGATGCCGCCATAATACCAAGCAATTTTTTCCTTCGGCGCGTTGAAACGCTCCCACAGCTTTTCGCCGATTTTCTGATAATCATAGAACATGCTGCGCACGTTGGCAAGTTTATCCGCACAGCAAACGAGTTGTGCCTCAAAACTCTCGTTCGGCAGGCGGTCAATGGTCGTTTGCTTGCGCTCCTGCCAGCTCTTCGACTTGTCCTCCGATTCCGCCGCCACGATGTCCGCGACCTTTTTGCCGAATTTTTCTTCGATCTCTTTGAGCGTCGCGCCGGCGTCTTCTACCGTGTCGTGCAAAAGCCCCGCCGCAATGACGGTTTCGTCGCAGCCGTTTTCCGTCAAAATATACATCACTTCCATCGGGTGCACGATGTAGGGCGTGTCCGTTCCCTTGCGCACTTGATTTTTGTGCTTTACTGCCGCAAATTCGATCGCTTCGTGAATGAGCATATTTACGCCTCCGAAATTTTTTTATAGCATAACACAGTTTATATCCCGTTTATGGTACATATTATATGCTAAAATCAGAAGCAAGTCAAGGAGAGCGGCGTCATTCAAAGCAAAGGATATATGCGGGAGAAACGTCGAGGATGAGGCAGAGATTTGCGAGCGTGTCCAGTGCAGGCATTTTATCTCCTCTCAGGTAGTGCGAAATAGTCGACGGCGATACTTTTAATTTTTCCGCGAGTTTGGTTTGGGTGTAACCGCTCTGCTTGATGGTTTCAATCAAACGCTCGCGTATTTGTTCGAGTGTTACCATATGTATAAAAACCTCCACAATCATTTTATGCCCAACGGGCAAATCGTGCTTGACTTTTGACCAATGGGCAGAGTATAATTATGGAAAGGAGTGCGGTATGAAATATCAGAATTTAACGCAGTTTTTGCCGTATTTTGCCGGCGGGCAAAGCGGAGGAGAATGGAGAGGCGGAAAACAGGCGGACGGGCAGGTTATTATGCCGTATGTCGCCTATAACGAAAAAATCGGGGAATTTATTCAGAAGTTTTCGCGTAGCGAACTTGCCGACCGCGAGTACGGCGAAAAGATGGATGCGCGTGGCTGGTGGGACGAATCTGCTATGAACGCGGCAATCGCGGAAATGTCTGCGGAAGACGTGGGTACTTGCATTACTGCGATCTGGCGGAGAGACCGTTTCAGCGAAGGTACGATTTTGCGGTTTATCAAGAACGGTATTCTGGCAAAACTTCTTGCTCGGCTCAAAGAGCTGGACGAAGAAAAATAAATTTTTACGGAGGAAAAAAGATGATGACCTATTCAAACACGAGAAAAGTTTGTGCAACGTGCAGTTATTGGGGAGGAAACAGAACAGTTAGTTTTAGCAGAGATCGGGTAGAAACGAACGATTCGTCTGCGCGGTGTATCGGCGGCGGCAGGAACAACTGCAATTGTTTCCGTGAAAGTACCTGTCCGAAATACGATAAATTAAAGCAG
>ERZ1643247.2755-NODE-2755-length-13307-cov-20.427935_pt1 | contig 13307 bp, 12 predicted proteins | sample MGYA00579264_ERZ1643247 | MGnify/ENA primary metagenome ERZ1643247 (study PRJEB29033, sample SAMEA4952262) | chicken gut metagenome | biome: Broiler Chicken; feature: Gastrointestinal Tract; material: Caecum | place: Ireland | collected 2018 | study: Broiler... | reverse complement strand
AAGAGAAATGTGATGAGGCGCTGCGGCAGATCGAAGAGCAGCATTATGAAGAAACATTGCGACAGGAAGGGTATCAGGAGATCCTGAAGTATGGGGTGGCATTTTACCGGAAGGAGTGTATGGTAAAAAGTCACAAATAACTTGCGCTACCTTCAGATGTTCCAACCATCTATACGGAGAGATAGCGATCCCGAACAGCGAGGTGGGTATAATGCTCAGAAAAAAGGGTATATTGAGCTTATAGAAGGAAAGCGGGCTGGATGAGACAGATCATTCAGCCCGCTTTGCCGATGGGGTGAGGTGAGTGGAATGCATCTGAGAGAGGTGAGGATTGACAAGACGGACGTCATAGAGGAGGCACTGCATGATCATCTGGCCATATGTTTAAGCGGACTGCCGGGCACGGGAAGAAAGACGGCTGCCGCCATGCTTGTGGACAAGCATCCCGAGGTCAATGCTCTGTACTGTGATGTGGAGGAGATAGAGAATGCTTCTGTACTTTCCAGACGGACGTCGGGAAAGCCTAACTGGTATCTGGTGAGAAAGCCGGAGAGAAACCGATATCCGGATTCACCGGAGGGATTCCGGCGTTTTACACAGAAGATGCCGCGCAGGGACAGGATCTTCTTCGCTGTGGACGGCAGAATCCCTGATGTATTTCTTGAGTTTGTATGGAGCGGGATCATGGCGGTGATTCTTCCGGAATCTCTGCGTTTTACCGAAGCGGAGACATACCGCTATCTCAGAACCTGCGGCAGCAGGCTCAGGGGAGGCGAAGTGTATCATATGACGGGAGGCTGGCCGGGATGTGTTGCGATGCTGGTGCGTCTTTCATCCCAGCTTGATGACAGATGGACAGTATGGGAACTGTGCAGCCGTTATGAGATCCGTCAGTACATTAGAACACAGATCCTGTCAGTGCTGCCTGAAGAAGAATTGGAAATGCTGATGGAACGTGCGCCTTTTCCACGTCTGGAGGAGGAGCTGGAACTGCTGCTGTGGAATGACAGCCGGCGGGATGAGGAGGACAGACTGTGCGCCAGAGGCGCAATGGTGTTTGTGCCGGAGAAGAAATGCTGGTATGTACATCCTGCCCTGCGGATTGCCGTCGATGATCCTGCGCAGGAAGAACTGTGCCGCAAAGCAGTGGGCTGGTATGAGGCAAAGGGATATATTCAGGATGCTCTTGTCTGCAGCAGGCAGTCGGGCAGCCTGCTGCTGTACCGGGAATGCCTTCTGCGTAATTTTGACAAGGTTTCCTTCCTTAATTATGAGAAAGCGTGGCAGTGGAATGATCTGTCGGTTCCCGGATTTCTCTATCTGGAGTGGATGGAGAGCTTCCTGCGTCAGGATAGGGGGAAACTCGGGATGCTCAGGACACGTGCCGCAAAGCTGTGTGAAGGGGAAAGGTCGGAGCAGCAAAAAGAGATAAAGGAAGTCCTCCTGAATATGGCTTATGCAGATCCGGATGTTACCACGGAAGAGTGGATGGCGATGCTTGAAAAATATACCGGAGACGGCGAAAGGATACGGCTTTATCATGTCCTGGGGGAATCAGTTTCGTTTCTGTCCGGTCTGCGTGATCTGTCCCCGCTGTTTGCCTGCGGAGAAGCGCAGGAAGAACATTACCGCAGTCTCTGGGAAGAGCGGATCGCTTTGGAGAATCAGATGCCGTTCCGGCTGGCGCGTCTGGAATACAGTATCATGACGGATACACTGCCTGTATGGAGCAGGCTGCGTTCGGAGGCGTTTCTTCCATATGAAGAAGACGCTCCGTGGCAGATACGCCTCGGCAGTATGTATCTTGCTTGGCTTCTTCTTGACGACAGTGAGATGCGCGGCCCGGCACAGAGATATATCGGGGAGCTGGCGCGTACTCTTGCCGGAGAGGATGCTCCTGCCTGCCGGTGGAATGCCCGTGCGCTCTATTATCTTGCCAGGGCCAAATGCAATGAAAAAGAAAGGCTTATGGAATGGCTCAGGGATACCGGCGGGGATATCGGATACGATACCGGAAGGACGAGATTCCATACGGCAGCGGAAGTAAAGGTCAGCCTCTACGTGGGGGATTACAGAAGAGCGGAAGAGCTTCTGCCGGAGCTGATTGATTATTTCCGAAATGGAAACAGCCGGAGGTGGCTGGCGGAGAGTCTTTTTCAGCAGGCGCTTGTGGAGCAGGAAAAGGGGATGAGGGGACAGGCTCTTCAATTGGCTGCGGAATCTGTTCAGGTGGCGGCGCCTTACCGGTATGTCAGGATCTATACCGGTTACGGGCTTGGGGGTGCAAAGCTGCTGGAGCAGTATGCCGCCCTGAACGGCCCGCCGGAGACACTACAGAGCCGCAGATATGATGAAAAAGAAGAGGAAATAAGTGTTTTCGAGATGAGCGGGGAGCAGTGGATCAGATATCTTGCCAGGGAGGCGTCAGGACGCAGCGCGTACAGTCCGGTTCCCGCAGACGAAAGCGCAGGAATCCGACGCGCCGAACGTCTCACTCCCACGGAGGTGCTGGTGCTGAAGTATCTGGAAAAGGGATACAGCAATGCGCGTATCAGTGAAGAGATGAACATCAGGCTCTCAACCGTGAAGAGCCATACCTACAATATATACAGAAAACTGGAGGTGTCCAACCGAACTCAGGCGGTACAGCGGGCAAGGAACCGCGGGCTGCTGTAGAAGAGCGGATTTCTCATACTATGGTATGATGAGATCCGCTTTTTTGCGTGTTAAGATGAAAACACTTCGAAGAATGGCGGTATTAAAAAAGAGAGAACAGATACCACTGGAAATTTTTGGCACAAAAGACTGGAAATAAATACCAATACTAGTATAAAATACCATTGAGGGCAGCGATGCTCGAACTCATGCATGAAAAGTATTACCGGAAAAGGATTTTTGAAGTAAAGAAGGGTACATATGAAATTGAATGCGATAAGTGAGAAGATGCTGGAGGCGCTGCGCTGCTTCCTGAATGGTGAGAAAGTAACGTGGGAGGACGGTCTTAGTGCAGAAGACTGGGCGGAACTGTTCCGTCTCTGCCGGCATCACCAGATTCTCCCCATGATATATGATACGGTATATGCCTGTCCGGCATTTGCATCGTGTCCGCCTGATCTGGTACAGATGATCAAAGGGCAGGTAATACGGCAGGTAATGACGCAGAGCAGGAAGACGGATGAGTTCCTGCAGCTTTACAGAAAACTGACAGAGCAGGGGCTTACCCCTGTGGTAGTAAAAGGCATCATATGCCGCAGTCTGTACCGCGAACCGGATTACCGGTGCTCGGGGGATGAGGATGTACTGATACCGGCAGAACAGTTCCATGACTGCGCAGATGTATTTGCTCAGAATCACATGGATATGCTGGAGCCTGATATGAATCCGGACGAAGAGGGAGAAGTTCCCTACTATCATGTGGGCGGTATGTTACATATAGAGCTTCATAAAGAACTGTTCTCCTCTGAGTCAGAAGCATATGGCGGACTGAACCGTCTGTTTGACGAAGTGTTTGACCGGAAGATACAGGCGGAAATAAACGGTGTAAAAGTGTATACGATGTGCCACACGGATCATCTGCTCTATCTGATCCTCCATGCGTTCAAGCATTTTCTGCACAGCGGCTTCGGTATCCGGCAGGTGTGCGATATCGTGATCTATGCGGAAGCTTACGGGTCAGAAATTGACTGGGAGTATCTGCTGGAAAAATGCGGGGAGATCCATGCGGATGTATTTGCGGCGTCCCTGTTCGATATTGGAAAAAAACAGTTGAACTTCGACCCCGTCAAAGCCTGTTATCCGCAGAGCTGGTCAGAGATCGAGGCGGACGGCGGCGATATGCTGGAAGATCTGATCGACGGCGGCGTGTTCGGGGATTCCAGCATGAGCAGAAAGCACAGCAGTAATATCACGCTGCAGGCGGTAAGCGAAGATAAAAAAGGAAAGAAAGCCGGTGCATCGCTGATTCAGACACTCTTCCCCGACAGAAAATATATGGAGAGAACCTATACATATCTGAAGAAATATCCGTTCCTGCTCCCGGTGGCGTGGGCGTCCAGAGTAAGAAAATATCTGAAAGAATCGAAGAATATGAGCGGGAACGATGCCATGGCGAGTATTGAGATCGGGAATCACAGGGTAGATCTGATGAAAAAGTACAAGATTATACAGTGAAAATAATTGGACCGGCGGGGGTGCATAGTGCGTCTCCGCCGTTAATTAATAAGTCCCGGATAGCGTCAGTGTACACTGATGCTAAGATCAGTAATGTGAAAAAACGGTTAAAAAAGTGTTAAATGTGTCCTGTTTTTCTTGAATTTGAAAAAAATAGAGCGTAAAATAGTATGGTAAAAAGAAATTGTATTGCCTTTTAATCCCGTGCATAAGCGGATGCTGTTATGAAATGCTTTATTAATATAATACTTGATTCAGAAATCATAGACGATGTACACGCTTTGTCAGAGAGTTGTTTAGGAAGGTAGATGGAATGGAGGTATGTTGTATATGAAGAAGAGATGGGAAACACCGAGAGCAGTAGTGGAGAAATTTGAGCCGAATGAGTATGTAGCAGTATGTTGGACGGTGGCATGTAAAGTTGGATACGGAAATTATGGCGGTTATGGTTGGGATCAGTGGGGTGGTCAAGGACCTTATGGTGGTGAATGCCATGATCATACGGGGAGCTGCAGTAAAGCAAGTAATAATCAGTTTAATGTTGATGAAAATGGAAACGTTTCATTCTATGCTGAAAATAGCAGCGATCAAGGATCGCTTAACGGTGGATATACAGACTATATAGATGCAAATGGGGATGGTTCAATTAATGATGGGGACATTATTTTTTGGTATACATTGAGTGGGGATAAAAAAAGAAGATGGAATCACTATGGAACAGTAGTTAATCCTACTCCTGAGCACCCGAACCGCTCTTAATACATATGGTTATCAAAAACTATATACAGGACGTGGAAGCGTTTTGCTTTCCCGTCCTTTTCTAATGTGGGGAGTATAATAATTTGGCGAGTGAGAAGCTCAAGTAAGTTTGACAGAAGGAAGGAGACAATGGAAGCCAGAGAACTCTATGTAATATCAGCGAGCGTGGTATGATGTCCGTAAGCTAAAGAGCGAGATGTTTTCTTAAACAAGTTTTTAAGGATATTTATATTGAAAAGGAAATTCTATATGAGATATAAAAATGTGGAAACTACAATGGAACGGGCTTTGTTGCAGCGTGCCGCTATGAAACAGCAGCCAATCAACGGCAGCTTGGAACTCCTGCCTCTCTGTAATATGAGCTGCGATATGTGCTATATCAAACTGAACCGTTCCGAGATGGAGAAAAAAGGCGGACTGCGTACCGCGGATGAATGGATCAGTCTGGGGCGGGAGATGCAGAAAGCGGGTGCCCTTTTCCTGCTATTGACCGGCGGCGAACCATTACTGTTCCCGGATTTCAAAAAGCTGTATTCCGAGCTGAAGCAGATGGGAATGGTTCTGACAATCAACACGAACGGTACGCTTCTTGATGAGGAGTGGGCGGACTTCTTCGGAGAGAATAAACCACGCCGGATCAATATTACACTTTATGGAGCGGATGACAGAGCTTATGAGACGCTGTGCCATTATCCTGGAGGATTTGAGAAAACAATTCGGGCAATCCGTCTGCTGAAAGACCGCAATGTGGATGTGAAGATCAACGGGAGTGTTACAAAGGACAACTATAAGGATATGCAGAAGATCTATACTCTCGGGAGAAGGCTTGGGGTTCCGGTACATATGGATACTTATATGCTGCCCGGTATTCACGAGAGAGGGCTGCCCTTTGGTGAGCAGTCAAGACTGATGCCGGAAGAGGCGGCAACAGCAGGCATGGAAGCTTTGAAAGCAGAAATGGATCCACAGGCATTTCCGATATATGTTGAGCAGAAGATTGCACAACTTGAAAGTGGTGCTGCGGAATATCCGAGAGGAATTACCTGTATGGCCGGAAACTGCTCATTTGCAGTAAATTGGCAGGGAGAGATGCGACCGTGCGTGACCCTGGAAGAACCTTCCGTTCCGGTATTTGATACTGGCTTTGAGGCTGCATGGGAAAAAGTGTCAAAAGAATCTAAGGCATTCCGAGTAAATGAGAAGTGCATAAAGTGCCGACTGCGCCCGATATGCAAGACTTGTGTGGCGAGTGCAAGGCTGGAAAGCGGGGCTTACGATGGAGTGCCTGAGTATCTGTGTCGGTATGCAGAGGCGTATCGGAGGCTGATGTATGAGGAGGTAGAGCATAAAGGCGAATGATGAATATATGGTGTGTGAGAGTTCAGGAAGAGTATGATGTGGATGAAGAAACTGCCAGACGTGATGTCTACGGGTTCCTCCGTGAACTGTATATCAGAGATATCGTGCGGAATATACCGGAATTGGAGTTGGAAGCAGCGGGAAAACAAGGCGAAAAATGAAATTCCGGAACGCATACTGATATAAAAATTATAATTTGCACAATTTGTATATAGGCAAAAGAGATTATTTGCACAAAAATTACAAATATTACATACTTTCCAGAAATTGTGAATAATTAGTGAGAAAACTGTGTTTTTTAGCATTGACAATCAGATGTTTTGTGCTATCATAATGAAGTATACAAGAATGTTGTAGGGGAGGAGTATATTGGGGAGAGAGAATCAGTCATCCGAAATGCTCTCCGGTTCCGAATCTCAGGATCATCTTCCAAAGGGAACAAAAGAAGGAGGCGTCAGGATGTTTAAAGCAAACCCGAATTTTATTCTGCGGGAAGTTGCCGGCGAAGCAGTGCTGGTACCTGTAGGCGAAGCGGGAATATTTGAAAACAGCGTAATATCGCTAAATGAAACCTGCCGTTTTCTGTGGCAGTTGTTCCAGGAGCCGAGGACAGAGGAAGAAGTGATTGCTGAGGCAAGGAAAGAATATTCCGATCCTGATGGCGAGATGGAACAGGGAATCAAAGATTATATAAGAGAATCTGTAAAATATGGTTTATTAAAGGAGGAGTAAAAATGGAAAGAAAGGTATGGAGAAAGCCGGAAGGCGTAGTACAGCAATTTGCGGCAAATGAGTATGTAGCTGCGTGCTGGAAGATTAATTGTAATGTGCCAACGGGTTATGGATTTATTGATAATAATGGGAATGATCAATATGATCGTGGAGACACAAAACTGACTAATGACGGAGTTTACGGATGCGGAGTATGGCATACAGGAGTAGAAGGAGTGCCTGGTGATGGACCAAAGGCTAATGCTATGTGGCAGCCACAGAAATGGACCTTTTTTGGTGGATATGAAAATGACGGACCTGCATATGACGTATATTACTGGTCCGACGGGTATGGTCAGACCCACAGACATTTTTCAAAAGTAAGCGATGCAGAGTGGGAGACAAATCCGAATGCGTCATAATCTATAGTTTATTTACATATAAAGTAGAGCGAATTTCAAACGGATGGCTTATTTTAGGCCATCCGTTTTGCAATTTAGAAAATAATGGAGAAATATATGGAAGAGCTTGAATATAATGGAAATGTTGAACAATATTTATGTGAAAAAGCAACAATAAATCATGTCCCAATCAATGCAATATTAGAGCTGACCCCACTATGTAATATGAATTGTGATATGTGTTTTGTGCGTTTGAGCCAGGAGGAAATGAAACAAAAAGGCCGTCTGCGCAGCACAGAGGAATGGATTTCGCTGGGAAAGGAGATGCAGAAAGCCGGAACAATGTTCGTATTGCTTACCGGCGGTGAACCATTATTGTATCCGGGATTCAAAGAAATATACGTTGCTTTAAAAAAGATGGGAATGATTTTGACTCTAAATACGAACGGTACACTGATTGATGAGCGGTGGGCGGATTTCTTTGCAAAATATTTACCCCGTAGGATTAACATTACTTTATACGGAAAAGATGAAGATACCTATGGAGAGTTATGTCATTATCCAGACGGATATAAAAAGGCTCTTAACGCAATAAAACTGTTGCAAGAACGAAAGATTGATGTAAAAATAAATGGGAGTATTACCCCGGCTAATGTAAATGATATAGATGCATTGACAGCTATTGCAGATAAGACCGGGGCTGTATGGAAATTTGATACGTATATGTATCCCGCATCTAGGGAACGGTGCAGACATTTTCCCCAGAACGCCAGACTGACGGCAGAACAGGCGGCTGATGTAAGAGTGGCACTCATGAAAAAAAGAATGTCAGAAGAAGAATTCAGCAGATTTGCAGAAGAATTTATTGAGAAGGCTGATATGCCCTCCGGGGAATACGTTCCAACGCCTGTTGGATGCCGCGCGGGGCGGAGCTCTTTTATAATTAACTGGCAGGGGGAAATGCGTCCTTGTGTTATGATGACTGAACCAACTGTGCCGGTTTTTGAACTTGGTTTTCAATCATCTTGGGGACAACTGGTAGAGTCGGTTTCTAAGATTAGATTGAGCCCGAAGTGCAGTGTCTGTGCCCACCGTGAAGTGTGCCAGTCTTGTGCTGCCTGTGCTTTCCTCGAAAGCGGTTCATATGAAGGGGTACCAGAATATATGTGTGAGTATACCAAAAGAACAATAAAAAGAGTGCGGGAAGAATGGGAGAAGATACAGAATGGACAGAATATTTCAGATAGGTGATTTTGTATTCCGGCTTTGCTGTCCGGCGGAGATAACGCCGCCGGAGAATTTCATGAAGTTTGAATGTGAATCTGAAAGTTTTGAGTACACTTATCAGATAAATGTTTCAGACACACTTCCCGATCCGGAGGGGAAGGTTATCGCACAGCGGCCGGATCTCGCTGTATTTCGGTGTGAGACGGAAGCGGGAGAGAGCCTTGAGTGCCGCCTGATCGGAGTGAAAGGAAATCCGGAGTATTACGCCTGCTATCAGGAAGTATCTGAAAATTGTGCGGAGGTTACGCTGATTTGGGAGCGGATTGCGGAGTTGCATATCGATCCTATATTTACCTCTCTTCTTGCGCTGGAACGCCGTCTGGTGAAGCGGAACAGCATGATTCTCCACTGTGCCTATGTGGAATATCAGGGAGAAGCCATCCTCTTCTCTGCTCCGTCAGAGACAGGCAAGACGACTCAGGCGAATCTGTGGGAGAAGTACCGCGGAAGCCGGACGGTCAACGGTGACCGTTCCCTTCTGGGAAAGATCGATGGCAGATGGAACGCCCAGGGCTGGCCAGTGTGCGGCACGTCAGAGGTGTGCAATAATGAAGCACTCCCTGTAAAGGCTGTTGTCATGCTCAGCCAGGCAAAGGAAAATAAGGCTGAGAAGCTGACTCCCGGCCATGCGTTCCCGCTGCTGTACAGCCAGATTACGGTGAATAAGTGGAATAGAGAAGATCATATCCATACCATGGATTTGATCGAAGATTTCCTCGGGAGCGTACCGGTTATTCACCTCGAATGTACGATTTCAGAAGAGGCAGTGATATGTCTGGAAGAAATCCTGCAGACATTGTAAGAGAGTAACGGTTCAGCCCGCGCCATTGGCTGAACTGTTACGTAGGAGAATATTTACAGAGATCCGCGGCTTGACGCTCCAGGACGATGAATGTATACTGTTTCCAGATAACAGTTCAGCCATCAGGGATAGGAGTGATTTGATGAACGAAGAAAATCAGAATGAAAATAAGAATCCCGCCTTTGAATCGTTGGATATCCTGATATCCAGATGGAAAGACGGGACTTTTGGCGAAATCATAGACGACTGGAAGTGGATATTCAGCTACAGCGCGAGATACAAAGGCGCTATTGTATTTTACGTGATCCTCGGTGTGTTCAGCACATCTATGGGACTGGTCAGCAGTGTGGCGAGCAAATACATGATCGATATCATAACAGGATACGAGACGAGCAAGCTGTGGGTCATGATCGCGATCATGGTGGGGAGTACCGCATTCAGTCTGACGTTTAACAGTATCATCAGCCGGATCACGACGAAGCTGAGTATTGATATCAATAATGATATTCAGGCGGATATCTTCGACAAGATCGTAGACGCGGACTGGCTGGCACTGAATAAGTATTCTAACGGCGATATCCTGAACCGCTTTAACGGTGATATCGGCACGGTCAGCGGCAACGCGATCAGCTGGCTTCCTACTATTATCATTGCGGTCTACAACTTTATTGCGACTTTCTTTGTGATTCTGCATTATGACTGGATCATGGCGGTGATCGCTCTTGGCAGCGCGCCGTTCCTTCTCCTGATGTCGCGCTTCATGATCAAAAAGCAGCGTGATTACAGCAAAAAGGTCCGGGAGATGAGTTCCGATCTGATGACCTTTGAGGTGGAGGCGATCTATAATTTCGACACGATCAAATCTTTCGGTGTAGCGCCCCACTACAGCAAGAAGATGCGCTGGTGGCAGAGAAAATTCCGCGATATCAGCCTGAAATACAATATGTTCTCCATTAAGACAAGCATCCTTATGACTATAATGGGAACACTGGTGCAGTTTGCCGCATTCGGCTACTGCCTGTTCCGCCTTTGGACAGGGGACATTACATACGGAACCATGACACTGTTCCTGCAGCAGAGAAGCAACCTTTCCGCTGCATTCAACAATGTGGTTTCCATCATACCGTCCTTCCTGAACAGTTCGGTATCGGCCCATCGTATCCGCGAACTGGTACAGCTTCCAAGAGAAGTACATATCCCGGAAAGCAGTGAGATGGATCAGTATACGGAGGATGGCTTCGAGGTACGTATGCAGGATGTGAATTTCTCGTATGTAGAGGGAATGCGTGTGATTACGGACTCGGCATTTGAGGCTAATCCGGGTGAGATTGTCGCCCTGGTAGGCCCCTCCGGAGAGGGCAAGACGACCATGATCCGCCTGATTCTCGGACTGGTGCGCCCGGAGAACGGCGAGGTCAGACTGCGGGCGTCCAATGGTCGGGAGATCGAGATGAATGCGGAGACCAGGCATCTGTTCGCCTATGTTCCTCAGGGTAATACGATCCTGTCCGGAACGATTGCTGAGAATATGCGTATGGTGAAGGAGGACGCCACTGACGAGGAGATCATCGAAGCGCTGAAAGTCTCCTGTGCATGGGACTTTGTGGAGAAACTGCCGGATACGATCAACAGCAATGTGGGAGAGCGGGGACGCGGACTTTCCGAGGGACAGGCTCAGCGTATTGCCATCGCCAGAGCTGTGCTGCGTGATTCACCGATCCTGCTTCTTGACGAAGCGACTTCAGCTCTCGATGTGACCACAGAGCGTACAGTGCTGCGCAACATTGTGCAGCAGCATCCGAATAAGACCTGTATCGTGACAACCCATAGACCGAGCGTGCTGAATCTGTGTCAGAGAGTATACCGTGTCATGGAGACGAAAGTTACGGAGCTGAGCGAAGAAGAGTCCAGCCGGATGGCTATGGACTTCTGATATCTGCCCGTCAGCAGGCGGCGCTGATACCGTCGGATCAGAAGCTTAAGCGCAGTGCGAAGGAGAGATTTCATGAATCCCCGTGTAGTTGATACAAATGAATACGTGTCCGTTCTCCGGGAGCTGGCGGAAGAAGGCCGGGTGGTCTCCATGCTGATCGCGGGGAGCAGCATGTCCCCGTTTCTCTGTCATAACCGCGATTATATCTACTTTACGAGACCGGACAGAGAACTGCGCAGAGGAGATATGGTCTTCTACCAGAGAGACACCGGCCAGTATGTGATGCACCGTATATATAAGAAGGAAGAGGACAGCTACTATATGGCGGGGGACGCCCAGACGCAGATCGAAGGTCCTTTGCGGCGGGATCAGATCTTTGCCCTGATCATTAAGGTGAAGCGAAAGGGAAAGATCTTACAGCCGGGGGACTTCTGGTGGGAGTTCTTCGAACATGTCTGGATCAGGATCATACCGCTGAGGAAGATGATTGAAAAGGGGTATTCTCTTTTGAACTGGAAAAAACAGTGAATCTTCCCGCAGATGTTCCCACATGTGGAAAAGTGTGCTATAATAACAGGCTGTAGTTTAGAGTCTATATTCATATAAAGGATAGATAAATGATAGATATACATACGCATATACTTCCGGGACTGGATGACGGCGCCGCGGATATCTATGACAGCATCGAGATGGCGTCTCTGGCGTATGAGTACGGCACGAAAGTGATCGTGGCTACTCCCCACTGCAATATCCCCGGAGAATATGACAATTATTTCGGAGACGATTATGTCAATACATTCCAGAAGACGAAGGAGATCATACAGCGGGAACAGCCCGGCATCACACTCCTGGCCGGTATGGAAGTGTTTACCACAGAGGATCTGCCCCGCCTTCTGACAGAGGGGAAGATATTTCCCATTAACAGGACCAGATATGTGCTGATGGAATTTGACTTCGCCGAGGATCCGGATTTCGCGGACGAGATACTGCGTAAGGTGAAAGAGGTCCGGGCCATCCCGCTGATCGCGCATGCAGAGCGGTATGAGTTTGTGCAGGATAATCCTCGGATCGTTTACAGATGGAAACAGCTGGGATACGAGGTGCAGATCAATAAAGGAAGCTTTATGGGAAGGTTCGGTGAAGACGCCCGGGCAGCAGCTTATGAACTTCTGAACCACAATCTTGTGACAGTGGTTGCCAGCGACGCTCACAGCCCTGTCCACAGGACTACGTGCATGGCGGACGCATACGATTATCTGAGAGAGGAATACCCGGCAAAATATCTGGATATTCTGTTTGACGTCAATCCACGGAATATCTGCAACGGCGCAAAAACGATACAGTTTCGGCGCATTCCGTTCGAAAGGAACTATGGCTGGAAGGAGCGTGTACAATGAGAAGATTGAGAATAGCGGTCGCCGGACTGTTTGTCCTGTCGCTGATCGCGTTTATCGCATTTAATATAGTAGACAGGATCACGGCGGATCACACGCCGCCGACGATCACCAGTGAATCGGATACTGTATCTGTCACTCTGAAACCGGAGAAAGATTCGGATAAGGAATCGTCGGATGAGGAATCCGGCGAGGATACGGACGATGACGCGGCACTGTATCAGGGGCTTACTGCAGAAGATAACCGGGACGGAGATCTGACAGATTCCATCAGAGTGTCGTCTATGTCGAACTTTACGGAGCCGGGAAAGCGCGAGATTACCTACGCGGTGTTCGACAGTTCGAACAACAGCGCTACCCTGACAAGGACTCTTGAGTATACGGATTACACGTCTCCGCAGATTCAATTGTCGGCCCCTCTCAGGTATACGCTTGACGAGATGTCGGATGTAAGCCTTACAGAGAACATGAGCGTAGAGGACTGTCTGGAC
>ERZ1643247.2752-NODE-2752-length-13316-cov-6.825880_pt1 | contig 13316 bp, 11 predicted proteins | sample MGYA00579264_ERZ1643247 | MGnify/ENA primary metagenome ERZ1643247 (study PRJEB29033, sample SAMEA4952262) | chicken gut metagenome | biome: Broiler Chicken; feature: Gastrointestinal Tract; material: Caecum | place: Ireland | collected 2018 | study: Broiler... | reverse complement strand
CCCGAAAATCGCAACGAAGTGAGATTTTTGGGAAGAGGAGGAGCGGAGCGCGCATCCGAGCATTGCCCGTTTAGGGCGATGCGAGAGGGCAGCCGACAGCTCCGACGAGGCGGCGGTTTTCCTCAAAATCGCAGCAAACCGCAGCCGACAGCTCGGCGAGGTTTGCGCGAGCACACTCTCTCGCAAAAGCAAAAACCACGCTTTTTGCTTTTGCACTTTACGCCGCATGGGCGGCGCACGGAAGGGGTGAACGCGCGCGAGTTCTATAATACGTAGCCCTAAAATATCGCGCGCGGAGGGGAAAGCCGTTCGGGTTTCCCCTCAAAATCACGGCGTTTCGCAGCGCCTTTGCGCGAGAAACGCGTGAATTGTTACAGGTAATTCTTCGCCGCCAGAAGCTCCGCCATCAGCACCGCGCCGCCTGCCGCGCCGCGCAGCGTGTTGTGCGAAAGGCACACGAATTTATAGTCGAACACAATGTCCTCGCGCAGCCTGCCCACCGAGACCGCCATGCCGTTTTCCAGCATCCTGTCCAGCTTCGCCTGCGGGCGGTCGTTCTCTTCAAAATAATGGATGAACTGTTTGGGCGCGGAGGGGAGCTGAAGCGCCTGCGGTTCGCCCGAAAAGCTCGCCCACGCCTGCAAAATTTCCTCTTTGGAGGGCTTTTTTTCAAAGGAGACGAACACCGCCGCCGTGTGCCCGTCCGATACGGGCACGCGCAGGCACTGCGCCGTGATCTTGGGCGCTGTCGCGTTCACGATCGCGTTCCCTTCGATATGCCCCCAGATCTTCAAAGGTTCCAGCTCGGATTTTTCCTCCTCGCCGCCGATGTAGGGGATCACGTTGTCGATGATCTCGGGCATGCGGTCAAAGGTCTTGCCCGCGCCGCTGATCGCCTGGTAGGTCGAGACCGCCGCGCATTTGATGCCGTACTGTTTCAGCGCGTGCAGGGCGGGGACGTAGCTTTGCAGCGAGCAGTTGCTCTTGACGGCGATAAAGCCGCGCTTGGTGCCGAGCCGTTTTCTCTGCGCGTCGATGATCGCGGCGTGCCCTGGGTTGATCTCGGGGATGATCATGGGCACGTCCGGCGTGCCGCGGTGCGCCGAGTTGTTGGAGATGACGGGCACCTCCGCCTTAGCGTATTTTTCTTCAAGGGCGCGGATCTCGTCCTTCTTCATGTTGACGGCGCAGAACACGAAATCGACCATGCCCGCGATCTTCTCCACGTCCGCCTCCGCGTTGTACACGACCATGTCCGCGAACGCTTCGGGGATGGGCGAAGTCATCGCCCAGCGCCCCGCCACGGCGTCGCGGTATTTTTTGCCCGCGGACGAGGGGGAGGCGGCGAGCGCCTTCACATGGAACCAGGGGTGGTCAGCAAGCAGCAGCAGAAAGCGCTGCCCGACCATGCCCGTTGCGCCGATGACGGCGACGTTGTAGTTTTTCATTGCAGTATCTCTCCTCAAAACTTTATTGACTGTGAAATAAGGCGAGCGCGCAAACAAAAAAGCGCGCTGCCGCAAAGGGCACCGCGCGTTGGAAGCGAAAGTGGAAAATGCCGCGGGCGCTCCCGCCCGTACAAGGCGGCGCGCCGACCATAGTTCTCCACGCAGGCGGTGACAGTCGCACAGGTATTCTCCCGTACGCCCGGCGGCGGCAGGGCGGCCCCTTGCCGTGCCTCGGCGGAGATGCCCTTTTCCTGCGCCCGGGAAGCCGCTCCCGCAGGCGGCGCAGGTACTCATGCTCGTCCGCTCCTCTATGCAGCATAAGGATTTTAACACAAGGCGGCGCATTTGTCAAAGACTTTTTTTCGCCGAACGCTATAAAATCATTGAAAAATTTTGCCGTTTGCGCTATAATGAATAACAACCGCCGCGCGTTCGGCGGGAATCGGCTGCCGCCGCATGCGGCGGATCTACGGAGGAACTATGGCACAGGGCGAAAAGAAAGGCTTTATCGCGCGTATGCTCGAAGGAAAGGAGCGCGACGAAAATTACGCGCGCAGCACCCTCCCTACGGGGCGCTGGAGCCTCTTTTGGGATATTTTCAAGGGCAGGTTTTCAAAACTTGTCATCGTAAACCTTCTGATCATCGTATTCTGCATCCCGCTCATCGCGGTGTATTTTCTGCGTTATATGATGCTGGTCGGGCAGGGCACGCTGCTCCCGTCCAACTCGCTGGGCGTCAGTTGGCCTGCCGTACCCGACATCGCGGGGCTGGAACAGCAGATGATCCTCTCCACGAACCTTCTGTGGGGCGCGCTCATGGTCGTAGCGGCGCTGATCGCCGCGATCGGCATTTCGGGCGGGATCTACGTCATCCGCAACCTCGTCTGGACGGAGGGCATTTTCGTCGCGAACGACTTCTGGCGCGGCATCAAGATCAACGCGATCGTCGTGCTGCAGTCCACCCTCTTTTACGGGGTGATGCTGTATCTGTTCACCATTTCCATCGACGCGGCGTCCGTCGTCATTGCGACGGGCAGCGGGAACCAGACGCTGATGGTCATATCGCAGGTATTCTGTTACATCGCCATCGCGCTGCTGACGATCATGTTTTTATGGATGCTGTCGATGGGGGCGAACTACAAGATCAAGTTCTTCCGTTTGCTCAAAAACGCGTTCCTGATGACCTTCGGCATGATCTTCCACAACATCTTTTTCGTTGTGCTGATGGCGATCCCCGTCATTCTGATCCTGCTCGGCTCCTTCTTTGCGATGATCGGGTATATCATCCTCATCCTGTTCGGGCTTTCGTACATGCTGCTCGTGTGGTTCGACTATTCGCAGTGGGTGTTCGATAAATACTTTGAATCCAAACGTGAGGGCGGCAAGGTCAACCGCGGCATTTACCCGAAGGCGGGCAAGGGCGGCGACCAGAGCAAAGCCGTGCAGCAGTACGAGGCGGAGGCGGCGGAAGCGGCAAAGATCAAATCCGACCTTGCGTCCCGCCCCATCAAACCCATCACGGACGACCTCAAAGTATACGAGCTGCCCGAGTCCTTCTCGCGCGACGACCTGAAAAAGCTGCGCGAATCGAAGGAAGCGATCGCGGAGGATACCGAAAAGTACGCCGAAGAGCACAAGGGCGACGAAAAGTACGTCGTGTACAACGCGCGTTTCGAGCAGTACGAAGAGGAAGAGAAGGAAAAGGAAGAGGACGCCAAGGGCGGCAAAAAGAAGAGCAAGAAAGACAAGAAAGGCAAGGACGGAGAGGGTAAGTAAGTGGAGCAGGCCTACTCCCGCCTTGCGGCGCATTTTGAATATCTCAACAGGGACTGCGACTATGATTCATGGTCGCAGTACTTATATGAGCGGCTGCGCGCGCTGGGCGTGGAGCGCGGCGCCGGGCTGGACGTTGGCTGCGGCAGCGGCGCGTTCACGCGCAGGTTCGCGGCGTTCGGGTTTGCGATGACGGGCTTCGACGTGAGCGAAGCGATGCTCGCCGAAGCGGATGCGCGCTCGCGCGGCTGTGCGCACCGCCCGCTGTATATTCTGGCGGATGCGCGCAAAATAAAAGTGCCGCGCCGCGCCGATTTCGCGCTGTGCGTCAACGACTGCCTCAATTACATCCCTCAGCGGGATATCCCCGCCGTTTTTAAACGTCTTGCGGGCAGTCTGCGCGCGGGCGGCGTGCTGCTGTTCGACGTTTCATCCCCGAAAAAACTGCGGGAAACGATCGGGAACAACACCTTCTGCGAGGACGGCGACGATTTCGCCTACCTCTGGTTCAACCGCCTCGAAGGGGAGCGGGTGGAAATGGACATCACGCTGTTCGAGCGGGAGAAGGACGGCAGGTTCACGCGCGGGGAAGAGCATCATACGCAGTACATCCACGAGGAGGCGGCGCTGCGCGCCGCGGCGGAAGCGGCGGGCTTTTCGGTCAGGGAGAGCGGTTTCGTGCCCTGCGGCGGGGAGCTCGGCGACCGCATCGGCTTCGCCTGCGTGCGGGAAGGGAAAGGCTGAACCTGCCCGCGGCGGCGATCCGTGACCGGTCAGAAAAGGAAAGACATACAATGAAAGAACAGAAACGGGACGTTATCCTGCGCGGGCTGATCTGCGGCGGCGAGGTATCGCTGGCGGTCGCGGACACCACGCAGCTTGTGAACGAGGCGATCCGCGTCCACGGGCTTTCGCCGCTCGCGGCGGCGGCATTGGGCAGGACGCTTACCGCCGCGGCGTACATGTGCTCGTCGCTCAAAGAGGAGCGCGGCGCGCTCTCCGTCACCATCAAAGGGGACGGCGCGGGCGGCACCGTCTGCGTGAGCGGCGACAAAAAACTGCACATGCGCGGGTATATCGATAACCCGCTCGCCGACCTGCCGCCCAACGCGGCGGGCAAGCTGGACGTGGGCGGCTGCGTCGGGCACAGCGGCACGCTCACCGTCGTGCGCGACGACGGCGACGCCGTTCCCTTCGTGGGCACGACCGAGCTTGTCAGCGGCGAGATCGGCGAGGACTTCGCGGCGTACTTTGCGTACAGCGAACAGCTCCCCACGGCGGTCGCCGTCGGGGTGAAGATCGGCACGGACGGGACGTGCCTCGGCGCGGGCGGCGTGTTTTTGCAGCCCATGCCGGGCGCCTCCGAGGAGAGCGTCGCCTATGCGGAAGGGATGATCGCCCGTTTCGGCGCAGTGAGTTCGCTCTTGGAAAACCATACGGCGGAGGAAGTGTGGCGCACCTTTTTCGGCGATACGGATGCGGAAAGCGTTTACGCGCTGCATCCCGTATATAAGTGCAATTGCAGCAGAGATTATATAGAGGGGCTGCTCGCCGCAATGGGGGAGGAGGAACTGTTTTCCATCCTGCGCGAACAGGGGAAGATCAGCGTGCACTGCCACTATTGCAACACCGATTACGTGTTCACGGAAGAGGATGTGCGGCGCATGCTCGCCGCCCGCGAGAGGGAAAAGAATGGAGCAAAAGACGATAGCCTTCGACCTGAGTGAAAAAAACCTGATAAAACTTGCCGATAAGCGCTTTGAAACGGGCGATTACCTCGGCGGGCTGCGGTATCTGCATAAAAAGATCGAACTGTACGGCGAAGACGCGGACGAGTTCATCACCCTTGCGGACATATACGACGATCTGGAACTGTTTGAGATCTCCGCGGACTACTGGTTCCGCTTCCTGGACGAATGCGAAGAGGACGAGCGCGCGGAGGCGTACGAAGGGCTGTACCACTGTTATTACAACCTCGGCAACCGCGCCCTGGAAGAGTATTATTACCGTTTGCTCAAGCAGGAGCGCGAACGGATGGGCGAGAACATGGACGACGCCGACTATTACATGGACGGCGACGGGCCGGACGAGGAAGAGCCTGCGTCGCCCCGCCCGCGCCTGCGCCTTGTATGGCCGCCCGAGAAGGCGGATCACACGCCCGAGATCGCCGAAGGTCTGGCGGCTCTGCGCCGCGGGGATTATGCCGAGGCGGCAGAACAGCTCGCTTCCGTCCCGCCGCAGGCGCCGCAGGCGGCGCAGGCGCTCAATTACCTTGCGGTCGCCTACCTTCTGGGCGGAAAGCCCGAGGAGGCGGAAGCCGCCTGCCGCGAGCTTTTGGAGCGGAACGCGCAGGACGTGCAGGCGCTTTGCACGTATGCGGCGCTGCTGACGGAACTGAACCGCCCGGAGGAGAGCCGGGCGCTCGCCGAGCGCCTTGCGCGCATCCCGACGGAGGACCCGGACGAGATGTACAAGGTCGCCACCGTCTGCTGCGAAAACGGGCTGTACCGCGTCGGCTACGAGTATTTCTGCAAACTGGAAGAGAAGGCGGGGTACGACCTGACGCTTTTGTATTTCAAGGCGGTCGCGGCGCTGCGCTGCGGGGAAGTGCGCGCGTGCGTCGTGTCGCTGGGGAACCTGCTCGACCTCAAGCCGTCCGCCGCCGTCGCGCGGTATGCGTACAGGGAGGCGGCGCGTTATCAGCGCGAGGGCGGCGAAATGCCCGAACTGAACTTTTTTTATCGTGTTCCCGCGGCGGAGCGGGTACGCAGGATGCACCTTTTGGCCATGCTGGCGCAGCTTCCGCGCGAGGCGCTGCGCGCCTACTGCCGCGAAACGGACATCACCGAACTTCTGGAATGGTGCGTCGACGAAGGGAGCGGGAACGAGGGCGAACTGCAGCTTCTGGGCCTGACGGTCGCCGTGCGCGCGGGGCTGGAGATTTTCTGGCGCAAAGCCTTTCTCTGCATTTCGGTGAACGAAGCGGCGAAATTGCAGGCGCTGTGCGAACTGTGCGAACTGAACAAACCTTTCGACATCGGCATGAGCATCGCGGGCGTATACCGCCCCGTTGCGTTCGACACGCTGCATACGGGGCGCGCGAAACATATGCCGTTCGTGCGCGCGTACAGCAAATGCGTGGCGCGCTTTGTGCCGCTCGGCTTCGGCAGATCGGATGATTTTTGCGGGGCGGCGCAGAAGATCTATGCCGCGTTGGAGCGGGACGGGCTGCTCGACGCCGCCAAGGATGAGGACAGCCTTGCCTGCGCCATATACCTGAGTGCGCGCGTGCGCGGCAAAAAGACGCGCGAAGCGGTAAAGCTGTTCGGCGCAAAGGCGTCGGCGGTCGGGCTGATCCTTCGTTCGCTGCGCGGGGAGAGCCCCGCACAGGACGAAGCCGCCGCGGCGGATGCGGACGCCGCGCGGGAAGGGAACGAACAGACGGGAGGGAACGATGAAACTCATTGATTTCGACGAGATCTTCAACCGCGCCATGGAGCGCGAACTTACCGAACACGCGGGCGAACGCACGGAAGAGGAGTGGGAGAGCGCCATTGCGGACGCTTACGCCTCTTTCGGCAGAACGGTCCTGAAAGAACTGGGCAAAACGCCCGTGCAGTATTTTGCGGACATGAGCGACGCGCAGCTGTGCGAAACGCTCAAAGAGTACATATTGCAGGATGTGCCCGTGCCCGATTTTCTGGTCGAAGAGCTTTCTTCGCGCGGGGCGGTGCCCGAACTGATGGCGCTTTTAAACGAAACGGACGAAGAACTCGTGATGTACGCGCTGGGCGCGCTCGGGCCCGACCGCCGCGCCGTCCCGCGCTATGCGGCAATGCTCGGCGAAGACGCGTACGACGAGCATGTGAAAGACCACCTTGCCGAGCTTCTGAAAGAGCGCGCGGACGACGCCGCCGATGCGATGCTCGCGCTCGCGAAAACGAAGAACGCGCCCTATGCGCTGGAAGTGCTCTCCAAAGTAAAAAAGCGCGACGAGCGCGTGTACGCCGTACTGCTTTCGGCGTTCCGCGCGGCGGACGAGGAGGAGCTGCCGCTGTACGCGGGCTACCTCGCCTCTTACGGCGACGAGCGCGCGCTGCCCGTGCTGCTCTCCGAGATCGAGCGGGAGGACATCGGCTTTGTCGCCTTCCAGGAACTGAAATACGCCATCGAAGCGCTGGGCGGCGAATACGAAAAGGAGCGCGACTTCTCCGCCGACGAGGCGTACAAAAAGATCATGGCGGCGACGGCGGGCGCCGACATCTTCGGCAGGGCGAAAAAGAAGTAAGTTCATTCCGTTCCCGGGGCTGTTTTGCCGCGTGCGCTCCGCGCCTTTTGCCGCGCGTGAGAAAAAATACCCCCGCCGCTTGACAAACGGCGGAGGAAGCTGTATAATAAAATCACAACAAGGGCAAGACCTTTCAACGGTTAGCCTGCCATTGTGTTAAAAAATAACCGCCAATAGCTGGTAACCGGGGCGGTTATTTTTTTATGATTATGTAGATCCCTTTTTCCGTCACTTTAAAAGAAGTGATAAACCCGCATTGTACCAAACGGTCAAGCAGGGTCAGAACAAAGTCCATGCAATCACCCCCTTGCGAACGAATACTCATCGCATTCCCCCCAAGAGGCTAACCGCCTAAGGAAATACCCTTGTTGCTTAGAAAATATTTTACAGGATCAGGCAGAGGTCGTCAAGCAAAATGAACGGACAGGGCAGCACAAAAAAGACCGTTGTGGTCGGCATGAGCGGCGGGGTAGACAGCTCCGTCGCCGCCCTCCTTTTAAAAGAGCAGGGCTATGACGCGATCGGGCTGTTCATGGTCAACTGGGAGGAAGAGGACGGCGCCTGCACCGCCGAGGCGGACTATGAGGACGTCAGGCGCGTGTGCAACAAACTGCGCATGCCCTATTTTACCGTAAACTTTGCCAGGGAGTACCGCGACCGCGTGTTCGCGCACTTCCTTTCCGAGTACGAGGCGGGCAGGACGCCCAACCCCGACGTGCTGTGCAACCGCGAGATCAAGTTCGGCCCCTTCCGCGAGTATGCGAAAAAGCTGGGCGCGGACTTCATCGCGACGGGGCATTACTGCGGCATCGCGCACACGGAGGAGGGGCACTTGCTGTTGAAGGCGGCGGACGCGGGCAAGGACCAGACGTACTTTTTGAACCAGGTGACGCAGCCGCAGTTTGAAAACGTGCTCTTCCCGCTCGGCGGGCTGCAAAAGAGCGAGGTGCGCGCCATAGCCGAGCGCGAGGGGCTTTCCACCGCGCGCAAAAAGGACAGCACGGGCGTGTGTTTTATCGGCGAGCGCAACTTCCGCAAATTTTTGCAGGGCTACCTGCCCGCCCGCCCGGGGCGCATCCTCACCTGCGACGGGCGCGAGGTCGGGCAGCACATCGGGCTGATGTATTACACCCTCGGGCAGCGCCGCGGGCTGGATATCGGCGGGCAGAAAGGGGACGAGGGCGGCCGCTGGTTCGTCATCGAAAAGGATCTGAAAAACAATATCCTGTACGTCGCGCACGGCGACGAAAGCGCGCTCTATTCGCGCGGCTGTACGGTCTCGGGCATGAACTGGATCCCCGCGCCGCCGAAAGAAGAGCGCTTTTCCTGTACGGCGAAGTTCCGTTACCGCCAGGGCGAACAGGCGGTCACCGTAACGCGGACGGGCGCAGACACGCTTACCGTCATGGCGGACGAGCCGCAGCGCGCGGTGACGCCGGGGCAGTACGCCGTGCTGTACCGCGGCGGCAGGTGTTTGGGCGGCGGCGTGATCGGAACGATCGTCCGCTGAGCAAGTTCGCGCATGCATGTGCGGAAAAATGCGATTTGGCGAAACGTTCACATAAATTTTGTAAAGAGCTTGCTTTTTTCGGGCGACCGTGTTACAATAATAGCATAAATACTTTCTCTGGAGGGAGAATATGGCTAAGAAAAAGGATACAAGTATCCGCATCGTCGGCGCATTCGCGCTGGTCCTCGGTATCGTCACGTTCTGCATGATGTTTGTGGCGGCGGCAACGTATGACGGCTTCGGTTCGGGCATATTGGAAGTTTTCGGGCTCGAAACGTCTTTGACCGGATCGCAGATCGCCTTCGGGTATAAGAGCGGCGATATGCAGGTCCTGAACTTCAACATCGTGGCGTTTTTGGGCTTTTTCCTGCCGCTCATCGGCGGGGTGCTGGCGCTGCTGTTCAAGAACGGGCTGATCACCAAGATCGTGACGACGGGCTGCTTTGTGGCGGGCGCCGTGATGCTGTTCACCATCGTCGCCTCGCTCGACGTCGGCTTCCTTTCGACGGAAAGCGAAGGGTTCAACAATCAGCTGCAACAGTTGTACGATCTCATCAAAGAGAACTTTGTCCTCGGCGCGGGCGCGATCGCGGGCGGCGTGCTGTCTATCGTCGGCGCGGTGGTGTGCTTCTTCAAGGGAACGATCGCGAAGATCTTCTCAAAGTAAGCGGAACGGCATACGAATGAAAAAACAGGAGCGGAGGGCGGCAGCGCCCTCCGCTCCTGCCGCTTTGCGGGCAGCCGCCGCGCATTGGTTTGCGGGCTGTTGTCGTGCGCCGCGTCCGCCGTTTGGGGCGTCACACCGTGCGCCGCGCGCCCTCTTTGCGCGGGCGGGGGAGGAGAAGGAGATGCAGAAAGAGGAATTGTTCGCGTTCGCGCGCTCGCTTGCGGGCGCCGCCGTCGATTTTCCGTTCAAAGACGATTTTGAAACGGCGGTGTTCCGTCACGCGGACACGCGCAAGTGGTTCGGCATCTGGCTTGCCGCGCCCCGCCGCTGGTTCGCCGCGGGAGCGGACGGCGCGGAAGGTACGGGCAAAGGGAATACGGGCGCGGAGTTCTGCCTGAACGTGAAGTGCCCGCCCGACCTTGTGCCGCTGCTTTTGCAGCAGGAGCGCGGCGTCTATCCCGCTTACCACATGAACCGCACCCATTGGGTGACGGTGCGCCTTTCGGAGTGCGCGGACGAAACGGTACGGCAGCTCATGCGGCTGAGTTATTCGCTCACGGCAGGGAAGGCGCGGACTCGGGCAAAATAAAGGGGCGGCGGGCTTTGCGCGCCCGCGCGATCCGGCGGGCTTTGCGCGCCGCCGCACGGTAAAAGGGCGTGCTGCCCGTGCAAAATGCGGCGGGGCGGCATTTTCCGTTTGCATAAGCGCGGAGAATATGCTATAATAGGGCGAAATATCACACAGAGAGGCGGTTTTTATGTATTGGGCAGATAAACTTGCGGAGGAGATCATCCGCAGAAAGCCGGACAAGGAGGAATACGTCTGCGCGGCGGGCATCTCGCCGTCGGGCTCGGTGCACATCGGCAACTTCCGCGATATAGCGACCAGCTATTTCGTCGTCAGGGCATTGCAGCGCGCGGGCAAAAAGGCGAAGCTGCTCTTTTCGTGGGACGAGTACGACCGCCTTCGCAAGGTCCCGAAGAATGTGCGCGACCATCTGGGCGACGACTCTTTTGAAAAGTACATCGGCTGCCCGTATGCGGACATCCCCGACCCCTTCGGCAAGGACGAAAGTTACGCCGCGCATTTTGAAAAGGAGTTCATGGAGTCCGTCAAAAAGTTCGGCATCGAAATGGAATATCATTATCAGGCGAAGGAGTACCGCTCGGGAAGGTACGTTCCCTACATTCTGCACGCCCTGAAGGAGCGCGGAAAGATCTTCGACATCCTCGATAAGCACCGCACGCAGGACGCGCAGGAAGGGGAGCGCGAACGCTACTATCCCGTCTCCATCTTCTGCCCGCACTGCGGCAAGGATTCGACGACGATCACCTCCCTCTCCGAGGACTGCACCAAGGCGCACTATGTGTGCGAATGCGGGCACGAGGCGGACTTCGACTTCACCAAAGACTTCAACTGCAAATTGCAGTGGAAGGTGGACTGGCCCATGCGCTGGAAGGCGGAGGGCGTCGACTTCGAACCGGGCGGCAAGGACCACGCCTCCCGCAACGGCAGTTACGACACCGCGAAGGACATCTCGCGCGAGGTGTTCGGCTACGAGGCGCCGCTGTTCCAGGGGTACGAATTCATCGGCATCAAGGGCGGCGTGGGCAAGATGAGCAGTTCGTCGGGGCTGAACATGACCCCCGATTTCCTGCTGCGGCTGTACCTGCCCGAGATGATCTTGTGGCTGTACGCGAAAAACGAGCCGCTCAAAGCCTTCGACTTCTGTCTCTCCGACGAGATCCTGCGGCAGTACTTCGAGTTCGCGAAGATGCTCAAAGCCTATCGCGACGGCACGGCGGACGAGAACACGAAGCGCGTCATGGAAAACAGCCTGATCGCGGGGCATAAGCCCGCGCTTGTCCCCATGAGCCAGCTCGTGGAGCTGGGCAGCGTGGTCGATTTCAACCCCGACCTCATGGAAAAACTGTTCGAAAAGATCGGCACCCCCTTCAAAAAGGAGGAGTTTGCGGAACTGTTCGAAAAGGCGAAATTCTGGCTGCGCACCTGCTCGCCCGAAAGCGAGTACGTCATTCTGAAAAAGCGCAACTGGAAGTACTGGAAAACGATGAGCGAGCCCGAACAGGCGTGCGTGCGCGCGCTCGAATCCTTCCTGCGCGCGGGCGGCTATACGCTCGACTCCTTGCAGACGGAGCTGTACGCCATCCCCAAGGCGGTGTACCCCGACAAGGCGGAGGATAAAAACGCGCTCAAAGAGGTGCAGGGCAAGTTCTTCAAGGACGTGTACAACCTCATTCTGGGGCGCGACCGCGGCCCGCGCCTGTACCTGTACCTGTTCGCCGTCGACCCCGCCCGCTACCTCGACCTGCTCGATTTTTCGGGCGAAGAGGAGAAGGAGGAAGAGCCCGCCGCCGAAGAGGCAAAGCCCGTTCTCCCCGCGGAGGACGCGTACTTCAAAGAGCCTGCACCCTTCGGTGCGGAAGTGGAGCTGCCCGCTTTTGCGCAGCTCGACCTGCGCGTGTGCAAGGTGCTTGCGGCAAAACCCATGCGCAAGACGAACAAGCTGATGAAGCTGACCCTGCACGACGGCACGGGCGAGCGCGTCATCGTGTCCTCCATTGCCGATCAGTACGAGCCCGAACAGCTCGTGGGCAGGAAGATCGTCGTGCTCGTGAATCTGAAGCCGCACAAATTCGGTAACGAATACAGCAACGGCATGCTGCTTGCGGCATCTGCTTCCGACGGCACCTGCCGCGTGCTCTTTGCCGACGACGCCGAGATCGGCGCACCCATCCACTGAGCGGAAGGGGATAAAAAACGATAAAATTAGGGGCGGGCGCTCATCGGAGCGCCCGCCCCTGCTTTCAATTCCGAATGGCTGTGGTGGATTTTAATTTTCGCTTTTTACCGGATATTCGGGATCGGGAGCCGGACTACCTCCGCCGTATGAATAATCGGGATCCTCAATAGCATAGGTAAGGTCGAAGTCTGTATTCCCGAAATCGTTGAACGAATACAACATCTGCTCGGCGCCGTTATCGAGATAGATCGATACAAGTTCGGCGGTATCCGCGTCTATCTTAACCTGTACGTCCCATTCATCGTTCGGCATAATAGCAAAATCGTAGAGGGTAAACGTTCCGCTGTCCGCGTCATAACTGTCATACTCTGCCTTTGCAATTAACGAAACAAGCCATTCCGTGTTCCCGATAAATGTGTAAATACTCTCTCCATGCGCGGCAAAATTCTTCGCTGCGCTCGAATACGAACAGCCGAGGGCTGCGCCCTCGCCGGTTCGATTCTCTGCATTCCCCACCAAAGCAAAAGGCACCCGACAGAGGGATTTCAGATAGAAAAGGGAGGGGACGGTAAGGGCTTGCGCCTGCGGCGCAAAGCTCGGCGCTCCGCGCCGAGCACGTAAGGAGCGTCAGCGACGGAATAGCGATCGATGCCAAGAAAAGTAGGGCAGAGTAAGAGAGCAAATCGCCGATCGCGTCACAGCTGCGGCTTACGCCGCACCGGCTCGGGCCTCTGCATTCCCCACCAACAAAAAAAGTACCCGACAGAGGGATTTCAGATAGAAAAGGGAGGGGACGGTAAGGGCTTGCCGCATGCGCGGCAAAATTCTTCGCTGCGCTCGAATACGAACAGCCGAGGGCTGCGCC
>ERZ1643247.2751-NODE-2751-length-13323-cov-4.138227_pt1 | contig 13323 bp, 10 predicted proteins | sample MGYA00579264_ERZ1643247 | MGnify/ENA primary metagenome ERZ1643247 (study PRJEB29033, sample SAMEA4952262) | chicken gut metagenome | biome: Broiler Chicken; feature: Gastrointestinal Tract; material: Caecum | place: Ireland | collected 2018 | study: Broiler... | reverse complement strand
CCTACACGACGGGCGTGCCCGCAATGATCGGCGCGATGCTCGTGATGAACGGCACATGGACAAAGCCCGGCGTCTACAATATCGAAGAATTCGACCCCGATCCCTTTATGGAAGCACTCAACAAATGGGGGCTGCCCTGGAAAGAAAACTTTCATCCCGTACTCGTTGACTGATGAAGACTCCCTTCTTTCTCATCGACGAGAAAAAGCTCGCCGAAAATCTCACAGTCCTGAAAGAGGCCGCCGGAAAAGCGGGCTGCAAGATCCTCCTCGCGCAAAAGGCATACTCCGTCTGGCAGACATATCCGCTGATCCGCGAATATCTTTCCGGAACTGCCGCAAGCGGGCTTTATGAGGCGCGGCTCGGACGGGAAGAATTCGGAAAAGAAGTACACGTCTATTCCCCCGCCTATCGCGAAGACGAGATCGCGGAGCTTGCCGAATACGCCGATCACATCGTGTTCAACACTCCGGCGCAAGTCAAAAAATTTGCTCCGTTCTGCAAAGGCGCGGGCGTCTCGGTCGGGCTTCGCGTCAATCCGGAATGCTCGACGCAGGAAGGGCACGCGATCTACGACCCGTGCGCGCCCCTTTCGAGGTTGGGCACAACCTTGGAAAACTTTGACGAAGAGATCCTGCCACTCCTCGACGGACTGCACTTTCACACGCTGTGCGAACAGAATTCCGACGCGTTGGAAACGACGGCCGCCGCGTTCATGGACAAATTCGGAAAATACGCGCGGAAAATGAAATGGCTGAATCTAGGCGGCGGACACCACATCACGCGTGCGGATTACGACAGGGAGCGGCTCGTCCGCATCGTCAGAGACCTTAAAAAGCAGACAAGCGCGGAAATCTATCTGGAACCCGGGGAAGCGGTCGTACTCAATGCGGGCACTCTGCACACGCGCGTACTCGACGTCATGCGCAACGGCTCGGACATCGCCATCCTGGACGCGTCCGCCGCGTGCCATATGCCCGACGTGATTGAAATGCCCTACCGCCCGCCCCTCAAAAACAGCGGCAATGCGGGCGAAAAACCTTTTACCTACCGATTGGGCGGCCCGACCTGCCTGGCGGGCGACATCATAGGCGATTATTCTTTCGACACCCCGTTAAAGGTCGGCGACGAACTCGTGTTCGAAGACATGGCACTCTATACGATGGTCAAAACGAACACGTTCAACGGCATGCCTCTCCCCGCCATCTGCATCAAAAAGCAAGACGGATCGGTCGAAACGCTCCGTTCGTTCGAATATTCGGATTTTAAGGGCAGGCTGTGACCAATCCGCGTTTTCAACGCGCAAAAAAATCCGCAGGAACAGATGTTCCTGCGGATTTTGTTTAACAGCCCGATAAAAATCGGCAAAATTGACTCATATCTGATACCCGCCGATCATATTTCCCGGGTTTTCCCTCTTCCAACGGAGTGCGTTTTCGCACACTTTGATCCGCTTTTTGATCGGATGACACCAAAAGATCGAGATACACCACAAGACCAGCAGACAGATCGCGGAGACGAACGTCAACCCGCCGAAAGCGATCGGAAGACTTGCCACAGCCGTCAGGTCCGGGCTCAGCATCGGCAGCACGGCAACCGCGACGACAGGCAGAACAAAAAAGATCAGAAACGGTAAAATGCCCGTCAGCTTCACATACCACATGCCCACTTTTTTATTTTTGACAAAAATGTGGATAAGCGCAAACAGCGCCAAAATCGCCCAGCATCCTGCGCACACGAGCATTAAAACGGCAATCGCAAGACAGACCGTTCGGATCGTTTCCACCGTCTGATCGTCCATATCGTCTACCATGGCAGACGGATCTTCCAGCATAGCCAAAATCTCTTCAAACTGATTCGCACCGCTCTCTCCGCTCTGACCGGAACCGTCTCCCTCGGAAACATTTTCGTCGGACATGCTCTGCACGGACTCGTCGCTGGCAGTCGGCGATTTCCCCTCCATCAGCGCAAACAGGAGATTGGAAACAGAAAGAGTCCCGTCCTCGCTTTCCATCATTTCGAGCGCTTCATCAAAAAAATCGGCAAGATCCTGCTTTTCCGTTTCCGTCAGGGTCATATCCAATTCGTTCGCGGCAAATATTTCGCACGCAGACAAGAACTCCTCTTTTGCCTCCTGCGGCTTTTGCTCGTTGATCAGACGAAACGTATCGTTAAACACTTCGGTATCGACATCTTCCAGCGCAGAGCCTTCAGGCAGCCCATCCACGGCCTGCATCATCGCATAGCTGACCATTGCCGGAGCCATTTGATTGCTCAGCGTTTCCACCACTTTTTCCAAATCGGGCACAGCGGAAGAAATAAGATCTTTAAGCGCGCCTCTCCCGTCACCGTCTGAAAACGCAACGTTGACCGTTTCCAAAGGATACAGCGAAACGGCAATATCCGCATCGGCGTCTTTCGCCAAAAACGCAAGCATGTCTGCCGTGTTTTCTCCGTCAGTATCACTGCTTGAACCGCTTTCAGACATTTCCGCCAAAGAGACGACCAACTCCCTGTCGATATGTACATTCACGCTGAACAGCGATCCGAACAACAAAGTCGCCGCAGCAATCAGCGAAACCAATAAAATGAAAATATTCGGAAAAATAAGTTTTCGGTGCTGCTTACGCCGTTCGCCTTCAATTTCTTCTTGCGTCAAAGTTCGGTAATCAACATTCATGATGCTCACCCGCCTTTCGTTTCCTTTTTTATTATTATAATAATTCACTCTGCCGCTGTCAAGAAATTACATCATAAATGAAAAAAGCCATGTCATATAAAAAACGCCGCGGAATTTCATCCGCGGCGACGTTTTTACAGGAAATTATTTCCCGAGCTTTTCGATCATGTCGACGATGTCTTTCACTGTTTTTACGTTGACGATATCCTCTTCCGGAATAGAAATACCGTAATCGTCTTCCAACGAAATGAGGAGCTCCACCACGTCGAGAGAATCCGCCCCCAGATCTTTGACAATATCGCTCTCCAATGTAATTTTATCCGCCTGCAAATTGAGCTGCTTTGCCAGCATCGCCCTGACCTTTTCAAACATTATAACATAATCCTCCTGCGTTATGGGTCTATTTTACAAGATGAAATGCGCTTTGTCAACACTTTATCAAAAAATATTGCGTCAATTTCGCACTGCGAAACCGAAAAAAGCATTCTGTCCGCTTATTGCGCCTTTGCGCGGGGTTTTTTCATCGTCAGGCCGATACGGTTCTTTTTGACATCGACGTCTTTGACCCACACGGTGACCGTCTGCCCCACTTTCAGGACATCGGAAGGATGTTTGATATAGCGGTCTGTAATCTCGGAGATATGCACCAACCCGTCCTGATGCACGCCGATGTCGATAAACGCACCGAAATCAACGACGTTTCTGACCGTTCCCGTCAGCTCCATGCCGGGAGCAAGGTCGTTGATGTCCATGATGTCGCTGCGCAGAACAGGCTTAGGGAGCGCGTCGCGGATGTCCCTGCCCGGCTTTACGATCTCCGCCACGATGTCGCGCAGAGTCGGAACGTCCAGCCCAGTTTCCGCGGCGGCTTTCTCTTCGCCGTAGCTTCTGACTCTCCCCGGAAGATCGGAGATCCTGCCCGCTTTTACGTCCTCTTCGGAATAACCGAAAAGCTGCAAAAGTTTTTCGGCGGCAGCATAAGACTCGGGATGCACGGCGGTGTTGTCGAGGATGTTATCCCCTCCCGGAATGCGCAAAAATCCCGCGCACTGCGTAAACGCCTTTTCGCCCAGTTTGGGAACTTTCAAAATTTCCTTTCTCGTCCTGAACTTACCGTTCCCCTCGCGATAAGCGACGATATTTTTCGCGATACCTGCGTTCAGCCCCGCGACGTATTTCAAAAGCGAGACGCTCGCCGTGTTCAGATCCACGCCGACGCTGTTGACGCAGTCTTCCAAAACGCCCGAAAGGACGCTGTCCAACCGCTTTTTATCCATGTCGTGCTGATACTGCCCGACGCCGATGGATTTTGGATCGATTTTGATGAGTTCCGCCAACGGATCCTGCAAGCGGCGCGCAATGGAAACGGCGCTCCTCTCCGCGACGTCGTAATCGGGAAATTCTTCCGCGCCCAGAGGGCTTGCCGAATAGACAGACGCGCCCGCCTCGGAAACGACGATATACTCCACCTCTCTGCCCGTCTCAGCCTTGACCTCTTTGATAAGGTCAGCGACAAAAATCTCGCTCTCTTTAGAGGCCGTTCCGTTGCCGATGGATATGATCTGAACGCCGTATTTTGCGATCAGTTCTTTAAGTTTTGTCTTTGCCGCCTCGATATTCTGTTTGGGGCCCGGCGTGGGATAGACGACCGTTTTATCCAGGACCTTACCCGTGCCGTCCACGACGGCGATCTTGCAGCCCGTCCTGTATGCAGGATCCAGGCCCAGCGTGACCTTATCTTTTACGGGCGGCTGCATGAGCAACGGTTTCAGGTTGACTTCGAACATTTTGATCGCCTGTTCGCTCGCACTTTCCGTCAAGGCAGCGCGCACTTCGCGCTCGATCGAAGGATAGATCAGCCTGTCGTAGCCGTCTTCGACCGCCTCTTTGACAAGCTGTGTCGAATACCCGCCGTCTTTGAGATAGCCGGCCCCCGTTACGCGTTTTGCGATATCCTCGTTAAAAGTCACCTTGACTTTGAGGAACCCCTCTTTTTCGCCGCGGTTGACCGCAAGGACGCGGTGGCTCTTGATCTCGGGGACAAGTTCGCTGTAATCGGCGTACATTTCGTACGTTTTCGCCTCGTCCTTGTCGGCGTTGACGAGCTTTGTGTCGATCTCGCCGTTTTTCATGAAGAGGTTGCGGAGCTTTTTGCGGACGTTCGCATCATCCGACACGATCTCTGCAATAATATCTTTCGCACCGGCGATCGCATCGTCCGCAGAATTTACGCCCTTCTCTTCGTCGATATATTTTTCCGCCTCCGCTTTCACGTCGGCATTTTTATCCTGCGCAAGGATAAATTCCGCCAGGGGCTGCAATCCTTTTTCGATCGCAACGCTCGCGCGGGTCTTTTTCTTCTGCTTGTACGGGCGGTAAATATCCTCCACCTCTGTAAGGGTCGTTGCCGCATCGAGCGCCTTTTTGATCTCGTCCGTCATCTTGCCCTGCTCTTCGATCGCGCCGGCGACTTCTTCCTTCCTCTTTTCGAGGTTGCGAAGATAAGCCAGCCGGTCGTTAAACTCTCTGAGAACCTGATCGTCGCAGCTGCCCGTCATTTCCTTGCGGTAACGGGCGATAAAAGGGATCGTATTCCCTTCGTCGATCAGGTTGATGATGTTCTGCACTTTGTCGGGTTTGACGGAAGGGAATTCTTCCGTCAGCTTTTTAGCGATGTCCATTCTTCTCTCCGTGTAGCATTTAAACATTGTTTCGTTTGCCGAAACATTGTTAATATTGTAACACATTCCAAAAACTTTTTCATTACTTTTTCAAAGATTTTAAATAATTTTTTTGCTCGTCCGTAAGGCGGTAACTTTCCCGCGCTTTCTGAACGGCTTTATTCACCGTCTTTGCGTCCAACGGGCAGTCTTTCAGGTATGCGACGCCCTCTTCAAAAAAATGAACGAGAATCTCCGCGATCAGCCACGCCGCCCCCATATGCGTGTAAAAAAAGCGGGTGTCCGCTTTATTCAAAAGGGAAAAGGCGGCGGGAAGATACTCCCTTTCCATGTAACAGCCGAGCAGCATGACGTAGCCGAACCGCTGTGAAAACTCTGTGCCCATGTCCACGTATTTTTCAATTTCGGGCAAAAATTCTGCGCGGTGCTTTTTCACTTCTTTCAAAGTGGAACAGCACAAGTCGCAGACCGCCCAGCCGTCCATCAGAGCGACGCACTTTTCGATCCAACGAACCTTTTCCGCAAAAGGCATTTTTGTATAACCGACCGCATAACATTTCAGCAGCCTGATCTCGAAAATATTGTCGGGAAAATCGAAGAGATCCCCCAGATCGAACCCGTCGCTCAAAATCAGCTTTTTTGCGTAGCTGCGCTGCTGCGGCGTTCTGACGCCGAGGCTCGTGCCTGCGGGAATATTGACGATCCTCTCGTTGAAAGCGCGATACTTTTCATCCTTCATCGCCGAAAAATCGGCGACGACCTGCTCGTAACTTTTCATTCGGAAACCTGTTCTGTATGTAGATTTTTATTTTTATAAATACGCGGACAAACGTCTGACGGGCGTCCGGCCTGCGGCGCCTTTACCCTTCAAAGCGTGAGAAAACCGACCCGAGCGCGTCATGCCACGCCGCCTCGGAATATCTCGGATTAGCGGGCGAAGTTGACGGCATGAGCCGATACGGAACGCCGCAACCGGAAAATTTTTCGCTGAATATTTCGTACGATTTTTTTCCGTTGCAGAGAATGAGACGGATGTCCGCCCCGCTCAAAACGAGGCCGATATCCGCTGTCTTATAATTTCTGATCGCTGCGTCGGAAGAGCCTGTGATCTCGCATTCGGTCACAATATCCCACAGTGCGATCTTGTGCGCAAGGACATATGCGCGCCGCTCGTCGGCGCTTTCGCCTACGGGCTGTCCGAAAAAAGCGGCGAGCATTTTCCAAAATTTATTCTGTCTGTTGCCGTAATAAAACGAGACCTCTCTGCTTTTGACCGACGGAAAACTGCCTAAAATCAAAAGCTTGCTCCCCGCGTCGTAAACAGGCGGAAACCCCTGTATTATATCAGACATAGTACTTCAAAATCATGGATAAATGATTGATTTTCGCGATTTTCAGCGATCAATCGTCAGAGGCGCATCCAGTTTTCCGACTGCGGCGGCCGCAAGTTTCTCCGCATCGAAGTTCATCGCAAGAGCTTTTTCGCAGTCTTCGCGCGTCATTTCCCCTATTTCTTTCGCACGCTTTTCGGGATCGAACACCTCTCCCGTAAAGAGCATGTGCTTGCCGTACGAAACCATCTGCGAAGCCGTATTTTCCTGCGACAAAATGACCGAGGATTTCAGCTGCTCTTTGCCGCGCAAAAACTCGTCGTCGGTAAATTTGTTTTTGCAAAGATCCGAAACTGTATCGAAGATCGCATCCTGCGCCTTTTGTACGTTCGCGGGATTGACTCCCGCATAGATCGTGAGAAGCCCCCCTTCCGTAAAAGAGGAGATATACGAATAGACCGTATAGGCAAGTCCCATCTGTTCGCGCACTTTCTGGAAAAGGCGCGAACTCATCCCCCCGCCCAAAATCGTGTTCATGACGAGCGCCGCGTCCATCAGTTTGTCTTCACGCCTGAGGGACGGATAGGCAAATGCGATATGCACCTGCTCAATATCCTTGACTTTGAAAAGGCTGCCGCCGCAGAGAGATATTTTCTTTTCCCTGGCCTTATAAGCGCGTTTTTTCATCCCCGATTCGAAATACTTTTCGACGAGTTCTTCCGCATATTTGACGTCGATATTTCCCGCAAAAGAGATGACGATATTCTCGGGCGCATAGCGCTCTTCGATAGAGTCAAACAGTTCGCGTCCAGAAAACCTCTTCACGTTTTCGGCAGGCCCCAGAATCGGACGGCCGTACCCCTCTTTGCCGAAATACGCCTCGGCAAGTACATCCAGGCACAGATCGTCGGGCGTGTCTTCAACCATGGAGATCTCTTCGAGAACGACCCCTTTTTCCCTGTCCATCTCCTCTTCGGGAAACACGGAACCGAGCACAAAATCGGACAGAATTTCAAACGCTTCCCCCGCATGATCGGAGGTGGATTTTGCGTAATAGCAAGTGATGTCTTTAGACGTGAACGCATTGACCTGCGCTCCGATCCTGTCCATCGCGTCAGAAATTTCAAACGCGGTGCGCTTTTGCGTTCCCTTGAACATCATGTGTTCGATAAAATGAGATATCCCGTTTTCGCGCTCCGTTTCAAAGCACGACCCCGTGCCGACGACGGCACCCATACTGACAGATAAAAGTCCGTCGATTTTTTTTACGACCATGCGAAGGCCGCTCGGAAATGTTTTCGTGTACGTCATTTTCAATTTCTCCGTTTATGTATTTCTTTTCCCCCTCCGCTCAGAAACCGAGCGTCGCGGAAACTGTCGATTGTAAAAGCCCCTGCTCTTTGTAATAGGCCAAAACGGACGGCAAAGCTTCTGCCGTCTCTTTTGTCGGATGCATGAGAACGAGGTCTCCCGCCTCTGCATCTTCCGTCGCGCGGCGGTAGATCACGGAAACGTCGTGATCGCGCCAGTCGATGGTATCTTTTGACCACATGATCACTTTATAGCCAAGCGCCTCGGCGGCGTTGACCGTATTTTCAGAATACGCGCCCGAAGGCGGCGCGAACAGCGTCATCGTCACGCCCGTCAGCGATCTGACGAGATCGCCGCACAGCGAAATCTCCTGCCTGTTTGCCGCCAGAGACAGCTTATCCTGATCTTTATGGAAATACCCGTGATTGCCGAGTTCGTGCCCGCGGGAAACGATCTCGCGCACCGATTCGGTATGATCGTCCGCCCAGCAACCGCCTACAAAAAAAGTCGCCTTGACTTCAAACCCGTTCAAAGTATCGAATATCTGCGGCAGATATTCCTCTCCGCCGTACACGTTGAACATCAGCGACACCCGCCCGTTTTCGCCGCTGCCGCCGTAGTACACCCGATCCGAAATATTGCCCGCGGGCGACGCCCCGAACGGAAAAAAGCAGATCACCCCCACGGCAGCAACGAGAAACAAAAGCACCGCATTGGTGAATACGGCGATTTTAGACGACTTCTCCATATAGTCTACCTCATTTTGCGAGTTACTTTGCGCAAAAGAACAAATTCTTCTCCGTTAATATATTCGCCGAGGCAAAAAGATATGAGAAACGCTTACCCGTTCAGATCGGCACGATAGAGACAAAATACGGTGTCGATTTCTTTGGGCATCCAGAATTCGGGATAAGACGAAACGTATTTCATGCCGCATTTTTGCATAACGCGCCCGCTTGCAGGATTATTCACGTCGTGCGTGGCCGTCACAAAACGGAAGCCGTCCGCCTTTAACCTCGCGAGCAGCGCTCCGACCGCCTCCGTCATGATGCCGCGCCCCCAAAACGAGCGGGCCAGTCCGTAGCCGATGTCGCCGCACCTCTTTTCGGGATCGATCCCCAAAAGAGAGAGATATCCGATCACGGCACCCGTTTGTTTCCACTCCAAACCGTAACGATATGCGATCGGTTTGCGATAATCGGAAAAAACATCGGACTCGAGAAACGCCTTCGTCTCCGCAATGCTCTCATGCGGAAACCACGGCAAAAAACGATTGACTTCCCGATCGGACAAAACCTGAAACAGATCCTCTGCGTCCGCCATTTTCAATTTTCGCAAAATCAGCCGCTTTGTCTCGATCCGCGGCGTATTGCTCCCGAACATAGCCTCTCCTTACCCTATAAAAACGCGCAGCCACCGCGCAAAGCACCTTTCCTCTCCGCGCTATTTGAGCTTTACGATCGTAACGCCCGATTCGCCCTCTCCGTATTTGCCCGAACGGAATTCGGCTACGTTTTTATGCTTTCGCAGATGTTCGCGGATACCGTCGCGAAGTTTCCCCGTGCCGACGCCGTGAACGATTTTCACTTCTTCCAGCCCAGACAGCACGGCGCGGTCTATAAACGCGTCCGCCTCGGCGACCGCCTCCGACACCGTCAGCCCCAAAAGATTGATCTCCGTCTGAACCGCCCCCGTTCCCGACGACAGGTTTCTGACGACCTTGACGGCGCCCTGCTTTTTCTCCGTGCGCGCACCGCCCTCGATTTTGAAAAGATCCGCCGCTTTGACACTGAGGCGCAGACTGCCAACCAGCACTTCAACCTCTTTTTTTCTTGCGTTGACGGAGATCACTTCTCCTTCGCTCTCCATCGCACCGACAAACACCCTGTCGCCCGCTTTCAACTGCGAAATGTCTGCGCGGACACGCCGCTCCGGCTCGTCCCGCTCCGCCTGCATGCCGTACGCTTTATCCGCGATTTTGTTTTTCAGCGTGCGCGCACGGATCAGATCAGCCTCGCTGACGTCGCTCTTTTGCGCGATCGCCTCGATCTCTTTAATGAGCTCTTCCGCCTCCTCCGCCCGTTCGTTGACGATGCGGCGGCTCTCGATTTTTGCGGATAAGAATAGTTTCTCTCTTTCCTTTTTCAGCTTTTCGCGCTCGGCGTTGACTTCGGCAAGTTTTGCCTCCCATTCCGCGCGGATACGCTCCGCGCGGCGCTTAGCCTCGTCCGCCTCGATACGGCTCTGCTCTGCCGTGCGGATGATATTTTCGAACCGCTGCGCACCTTCGGAAAGGTTGGCGACGGCGTCGCGCAGAATCTCTTCGGAAAGCCCCAGCCTGCGCGAGATCGCGATCGCATTGCTGCTCCCCGGCACGCCGAGGCTCACCTTATAGAGCGGGCGGAGGGTGGACATATCGAATTCCATGCTCGCATTTTCTATCCCGCTTTCGGCATAGGCGAACTCTTTGAGCGCCGAATAATGCGTAGTGACGATGCCGCGGCAATCTTTACGCAAAAGGTAGGAAAGGACCGCCTTTGCGAGCGCCTGCCCCTCTTCGGGATCGGTGCCGCCCCCGAGTTCGTCGATCAAAACAAGGCTCTTTTCTCCCGCGCACTCAGTGATCTCGATCACGTTTTTGATATGCGAGGAAAAAGTGGACAAGTTTTCCTCTATGCTCTGCGCATCGCCGATGTCGCAGAACACTTCCGAAAAGACGGACACCTCGCTGCCCTCGGCGGCGGGGATGAACAGCCCGTAGCATGCCATCAGGCAAAACAGCCCGCACATTTTCAGCGTGACCGTCTTACCGCCCGTATTGGGGCCTGAAATGAGCAAAAATTTATAATCTTTACCCAGAGAAACAGAGACGGGCACTGCCGTTTTCGGGTCGAGGAGCGGATGCCGCCCCTTTTCGATGACGACGATGCCCCTGTCGTTCAGGCGCGGCCGCACGCACTTGTTTTTATAGGAATACTCAGCTTTGGCATACGCCGCGTCCAATTCGGACAGTCGATCCATGTCTTCGCGAAGTTGTGCGCTCAAAACCCCCACCCTGCGGGACAGGGCGGCGAGAATCCTTTCGATCTCTTCCTTTTCCGCGCTCGCAAGTTCGCGCAGTTCGTTATTCATTTCCAGAATGTATTCCGGCTCGATGAAAAAGGTCGCGCCGCTTGCGGAGCGGTCGTGTACGAATCCCCTGACCCGCGACTTATATTCTGCCCGCACAGGCAGGACGTAGCGGTTGTCGCGCATGGTCACGATTCCTTCCTGCAAAAACTTCGCGCTTTCTCCGCTCAGATATTCGGAAAGTTTATTGCGGATGCGCTCGTTGAGAAGGCGGATCGAACGGCGGATATTATACAATTCGTCGCTCGCATGATCGCTCACCTCCTCTTCGGACAAAATCTTGTCCCCTATATCGCGCTCCAACGCTTCGTCAAAATACAGGCGGTCCGCGATCTCGCGCATATGCACGATCTTCTCGTCCGATACGCTCCTCACCGCTTTATATGCGACGCGCGCCGAACGCAGAAGCGCCGCCATCGTTAAAAGCTCGCCGCAGGAGAGCGACGCACCCTTTGCCGCCCGTTCGGGTTCATCCGAAACAGGGGGGAACGCCTCCACCTTCCCCGCGCCGTAACGGTACAACAAAAGGTCTGCCTCACCCGTCAGATCGAGGAAATATTTGGCCTCCGCCATCTCCGTTTGAGGCATGGCCGAGGCAAGCCGCTCCTTCGTCAGATCGAGCACGGCATAACTTGCCGCCGAGGCAAGAATTTTATTCAATTCAAGTTTTTCAACTGTCTTTTTGTCTATCATTTCCGCTGCGGCCTCCTCACTTTATTTATCCGATAACCGACATTTTCGCCGTCGCTTCACAACACGCCGGAAGAGACGAGTCCCTGCGTCGCGGACGCGATTCTCTCTCCTCTCAGACAAGCACGCGCATCGGCGGCACACAGCGTACGAAGATCATACAGATGGTATGCGCAGGTCTGCGGCACGAGCGCAGCGCAGTTGAACAGTTCGAACCGACAGCCGCCGCTCACATACCGCCTGAGAGGGAATCGGCGCCCCGCCTCGTCGGTCAGCACATACGCGTCTTTTTTATCGCACGAGACGCACGTTTTAGAAAAAGGGCAATGCCCGAGTTCCATCACCTTGATTGCCCCGCCCGCCAAACGGAAGCCCGCAAGCCCCTCGCTTTCGGCTGCCGAAAGCTCTTTGGAAAGCGCCGCCGTTTCCACGCAATCCTCTTTTGCAAATTCGGACAGGGAGAGGCTGTTGAAAAAGCCGAATCCCGTACCTGCGAACAGTTTTAAATTCTGTTCCGCGCAAAATCCGATCGCCCACGTTCCCTCGGCATATACGCCGTCAAAGCGCCCGAGCGGGACGTTCTTTTTGACCGCATCGATGTCGCTGTCCGTCATGAACGCCGGCAAATACAGGTATTTATGCCACGCATAGTACTGCGATTTTTTGAAAAATTCGTCAAATTCATCGGGGTTTTTATAATTTTTCGGGGCAAAGACGACGGCGCCGAGCCGGTCGCAGTCCTCCAGCAAGAGCGAAGGATCATCCAAAATTGCAACAGCAGAAAACGTCGGAGGCGGAAGTTTTTTGCCTTCGACGCGCACTTCCCTTTGCGCCAACTCCTCTCTGCCCCCCGCAAGCTCCGCCCAGACAGCCGCATAAACGTCGCGGCGGAATGCGTTGAGCGCCGACTTTACCGCAAAGGGCGCTCCCGCAACTTTCGCCTTAACCGAAACACAGAAAGGATAAAGATCTGTCTTACAAAAGCACTCTTCGAAATCCTTTTCGGAAAGCCCCCTCGTCTTTGCGCTCTCGCAGACGAACGGCGAAACAAATTCCCGTTCTCCGAATTTTCCCCGAACTTTTATTTTGATCGGTATATTCTCGCCCGTTTCGAGCGCGATTTCGAGCGGCACGGTTTTTCGCCGGGCGGCGACGCGCCCGGCGAGCGCGGTATCGTTTGTCAGGTATACGACGTCTCCATCGCGATAATCGGGGCGGGAAGAAAGAAAGAATCCACCCTTTCCGCGCGGAAACGCAGAGGAATAAGCGCCGCCGCCGACCTCCGTTTCGCCCCGTATGATCTTAAAGCCGTCTCCGTCGGACGGAGCAAATGAAGAGCGGACAAAAACGTACTTGCCGTTCGCCCGTTCCAGCGTTCCGACCCTTTCTCCTTTGTGCCCCTGTACCGCAGAGGAAATCAATTTTTTATCCTGCCCGAATACATAGCCCTTCGTATAATCCCCGCGATTATAAGCGCGTTTCAGATCGGACAGATCCGCCG
>ERZ1643247.2750-NODE-2750-length-13328-cov-4.678445_pt1 | contig 13328 bp, 7 predicted proteins | sample MGYA00579264_ERZ1643247 | MGnify/ENA primary metagenome ERZ1643247 (study PRJEB29033, sample SAMEA4952262) | chicken gut metagenome | biome: Broiler Chicken; feature: Gastrointestinal Tract; material: Caecum | place: Ireland | collected 2018 | study: Broiler... | reverse complement strand
GGAAACAGGCTTTGCCTCGCACGCGATTTCAAAGGGTTTATAATAAATCTCCCGCAGCGTCCGCTCGTCCACCTCGCTCGACTGCTGCAAGCGGTTATATTCCAAATTATTTGCGCAGAAATGCTTTAAGCATGCGCCCGCGCCCTCTTCCTGCATGGCCGATATATATTCCCTTGCCAGAGTGCCCGCAAGGTAAGGATCCTCGGAAAAATATTCAAAATTCCTGCCGCACAGAGGAGAACGCTTGATATTTACGCCGGGTCCCAGAATAATATCCGCGCCTGCGTCAAGTCAGTCCTCCGCGACGCACTCCGCATATTCTCTTACCGTGTCTAAATCCCAGGTATTTGCCAGCATTTGCAGCGACGGATAGGCGACGGAGGGTTTATCTCCGCCCCAACTGCCCGAATCGACGGGCATTCTCACGCCCATGCTTGCGTCCGTTACACGTATATAGGGAAGCTTGCCGCCGAAATCGCAGGTATGCCAACAATCTTTGCCGCAGATCAGGCGCAGCTTTTCTTCTATTGTCAAGTCTTTGATCGTTTTTTTCATGTTATTGTTCCTTTCCATTGTATTTTCCGTATCCGCAGTCCTTTCGGATTATAAGGTCGTCAGTTCTTTGAACCGTTCGTTTGCCCGAGCAAGCATGGCGGGAAAGTCGGAAAGTTTCATCTTCTTTTCCATGTCTCGAAATTCTGCCATGAACTGTAACGTCTTCGGCTCGCCCTTCATCCACGCAATTTCCGTGCCCGTGAAAATGCCGCCGAACACCTCGTTGAACGCTTTCACCGCCTTGGGGTTTTCAAACACCTCCAAAACAGTACTTTCGGGCGTATACGGCTCGCAATACAGTTCTTCCGAATCGAGCTCAAAGGTGTATTTTCCTCCTTTGACAAGAACAGACTTTTCGTCGGGTAAGACAATCTCCGCCTCCGTTACTTCCGGAATTTCGATGACGTATGTGATTTTTCCGTCTTTCTGTTTGTATTCGGAAACGATTTTGCCCCGTACGCTGTTGTATTCTGCTTTCATGGCAGGCAGTCCCTTTACGGGGTGCGGCGCAATCTGTATTTTGGCAAAGCCCGCCTCCTTCGTCTCGATACCCGCGATGCGACGGTAAACGAATTCCATCACGCTGCCGTAGGCGTAGTGGTTGTAGGAACACATACTTTCCGGATTGAGCGAATAATCGGGACGGATGCCGTCCCACCGTTCCCACACCGTCGTTGCGCCCATATCCACTTCATAAAGCCAACCGGGGTAGCCGTTGTTGAGAAGAACGTGCCGCGCCGTTTCCCAATAGCCGTTATCGGCGAGCGCAAACAAGAGATACGGCGTTCCGATAAACCCCGTCACCATGCGACAGCCGTGCTTTTTTACGTTTTCGTTCAGTTCAGCCGCGAGCTTTGCCCTGTCCTTTTCCCGTATGATTCCGAAATGCAAAGCGAGCGTCTGCGCCGTCACCGTGTCGAACGCCAGCCTGCCGTTCGGCGTGATATACTCTCTGCGCACTTTATTCAATAAACGATCATATTTCTTTTTGTATTTTTCCGCGTCTTTATCTCCGAGCAGAGCCGCCGTATCCGCCACGATTTTTGCCGATACAACGTAAAACACGTTGGAAATATAGTATTCGTCCGTCCTGCCGAAAGGAGAATCGGAAATCAGAAATTCTCTGTCCAGCGCAAGCCAGTCGCCGAACTCGTGCCCCTTTGCCATCAGACCGTTTTCCGTGTTGCGATCGCGCGCGGCGAGAAATTTTTTCATCGCACCGAAATTATCGGCCAAAAAGGAAATATCGCCGTACATCTCGTACATTGTCCACGGAACCATGGTGATCGCGTCGCACCACATGGCGTCGGTTCCGTGCTCGCCCGTCGCATCCGGCGCAAAAAAAGGAATTTCTCCGTTCTCTTTTTGGTCGTTTCTAAGGTCGGCAAGCCACTTTTTTGTAAACAGCCGGATGTCGTAGTTGTATGCCGCCGTGCGGCAGAACGCATTGAAATCGCCCGTCCAGCCAAGCCGTTCGTCCCGCTGCGGGCAGTCGGTGGGAACGTCCACAAAATTCCCGCGCTGCCCCCATACCACGTTATCCATAAGGCGGTTAAACCGCTTGTTGTCCGTTCGGAGATGCCCCGTCCGCTTCATGTCCGTGTGCCGAACCAAAGCCGTCACGTTTTCGGCAGGCAGTTCCGCTCCCGTCAGTTTCATATACCGAAAGCCGTGAAAGGTGAACTCGGGCGAAAGCGTGTGCGATCCCTTTACCGTATAGGTATCCGTCGCCTTCGCACTGCGCAGATTGTCCGTATAAAAATTGCCGTTCACTAAAATTTCGGCGTGCTGCAAAATAAGCGTGCCGTCAAAATTTTCGGGCGTTTTCACTTCGACCACGCCTGCAATATTCTGCCCGAAATCGTACACAAGCTCGCCCTTAGGCGTGCGGATGATCTTTTTGACCGGTATGCGTTCAGTGTTGCGTACGGGCTCGCTGATCTGCGGGACGAGAACGTTTTTATCGAACGAAACGACGACGGGCGTAAGAGGTTTGCATTCCGCCGTATAGTCGACCGTTTCGCCGTTATAAATGCCACTCTCGCGGATATGGCTTTCACGCGCCGTCCAGTTTTCATCCGTAGAGAGAACCGTCTTGCCGTCCGCAATGATATCTGCGCAGATTGCCGTCTGCGCTCCGAACACATTCCGTTTGTGCTCCCAGGTCAGCGGACCGCAATACCACCCCTCGCTCACCATAAATACGATTTCGTTCTCTCCTTCCCGCAACAGGTCGGTTACGTCGTATTCCTGAACTTGCAGCATCTTCTTATACGATGTCCACCCCGGCGCAAGGTATGCGTCGCCCACCCGCTCGCCGTTGACTTCGGCAAAATACAGTCCCAAAGCAGTGGCGTGTAACAGAATTCGCCCCGATTTCAATACTGTAAACCTTTTTTTGAGTGTAAATACGCTTTTCGGTTCCTGTACGCCTATAAACTGACCTTCCAACATCGTTTCACTTCCTTAATACAAGCGCCTGATAGGGCGCTATTTCTACCTTTCCTTTTACTGTCTTACCTGTCAATAAATTCGGTTTCGTCCCACATTTCGGGGTAATACTTGTTTCAACCTTTTTCCTTATTTTGATTCCTCATCAAACCGAGCATAACGGTAAAGCGTTTCGCCGAAACGGTTACCGAGCGTACGGCAATCGTCTTTATTGAAATGATATCGATCTGTTCCGTATATCCACCCATCTGAATTTACAATAATGAGATCATTCGTTTGAACGGTATACACATTTTGCATTTCCGCGGCGACAGCACGCTGCATCTCTATAAATGCAGGTACCTTCGGATTATTCGCAACATCAAACGAAGTCGCTATTTCACCGATTACGAAAGGCATGGTATCAAGGCTGTCATCGCCCGTGATTTCTTTCAAATCGGAACGAATATCCGCAATAAACGCCTTTAACAGAGTTTTATAGTCGGACAAATTCGAAAGATCGGCTTCGCCCTGCATCCATGCCATACCCTGTATACGCGGTGTATATCCGTGCTCGACGAGTTGTTCGCAGACAGCGGCAACATTATCGACAAGGCTCTGATAGAGCACGCCCATCGGACTGCTTTTTGCATCCACGGTTTTTTCGCCCCATTGGGAACGAGGGTACCAATTTCCCCAATCGTTATTTTCGCCGTCCGTTTTATTTAACAGAGAAGTACCCCCAGCCGCCGTTTTCAGAATCATGGCAGGATTGCTTTCGGAGTAATGGTCGTTCAATTTCTCCGCCATTCCGTATTCGGGTCCTATATAACCGGAACCCAAACCGAGACCATCTTTCACTTCCGTAAGAAAAGGATACGCAAGGTAGCTTTGCGCAGGCACGCCGCCATTGCGCGGTGCGTTGATCTCGCCGGCATAGCTTATATTCTCGAACACACCGTCAAGCCTTCCGGCCTTGGACGAATAACCGGCCGCATTGCTCTGCCCCGCGATAATATAGATATCATAATATCCGGGTTCTTCTTGAGGGACTGTAGTCACCGTAAACGTCGTTTTGTGATATTTTGTCGTCGCCGTAACGGAAACGCTGCTGCCGCCCGACAGCGCAGTTACTTTTCCGTCTTCTATTTTGATCGCGTTTCCTTCGAATTCGTATTCGATTGCCGAAGCATATTCTTCCTTGGAAAACACGGCGGAGATTTCCCGCATTTCGCCGGGTTGTAAGTTTTCAATATCGGCAATCGTCAGCGTGCCGTAATCTTCCCCCCCCACGCAAGCTACAAAACAAATCATACAGACAGCCGTTAAAATCAAACCGATTATTCTTTTCAAAATTTTCATACCGATTTCCTCCAAATTCGTAATTCTTTCTCCCGATAAATTTTTGGCGACGACTAAACAAACGCCGCCGCCTCGATTTCATATGGTTATTTCATTTATTCTGCGTTGTTCTCATACGCTTTATCAAAAATACATCTATGATCGGCTATTCCGATGCAAATCGCCGTTTTGCTAACCGACGGCGTCCAGCCGTCCACTCCGACCGCTTGATTTGCAGCAAGTCTCACGACCGCTTCGGAGGCGCCAAATTTGACGCCGCTGCTCATAATATGACGATTTCCTTGTTCGTCTTCCAGATAGAAAGAAGCCGTACCGCCTTCACGCACGACGACAACGTAAATGCCGCCCTGTTTTAAGAACAGCTGCGTAAACTCCGCCGACGCAACACGATTGTCCCCGGACTCAAACGGTTTATAATACAATCCGTAGGATTTGTTATAACCTATGCCGAAATTATACCAATCGACGCGATCGCCGGCCCCTTCTCTGTTCAAGTTGATGTTTACCTGCACCTGTCCGCTGACGGGAAAATCCTCCAAACCTTTACCTTCCGAATTTGTCCACGTCATAAAGTAACGGAACGTAAAATCATCGTATAGCGGCGAAATATCGGACGAACCGTCGAAAATATCCAAAGAAGAACCTATTCCGTCCGCAAGTTTAATCGGCTCGTAAGCATCCTTATATAATGCCCGATATGTCGTTTCCGCCGTTGCCGCAGCATCGGTAAAATATTTGTTGCAGGCGAAACAATGCCAGTATTCCGGAACAAGAACTTCGTTTTCCTCTGTTTCTCTCGCGGCAGAATGGGTCAACGAATGGCTGAGTCTCGGCAGCGTGATATTTTCTTCGGAAAGCTCGATTTTACCCGCATCGTCAAAGAATATTTTATTGCACTTTCCGCATTCATAGTGCGCCCGCATTCCGCTATTTACGCAAGTCGGCTCTAAACGCGTTATATACGAAAGCGTATGCTCGCACGCCGTTGTTGCCGGTTTATCCTCGGGCCTATCCTTACAGGCCGTCATGCCTAAAATACTGCCCAGTATAAAGGTGCCGCCTAAAAGCAGTGTAAAAAGTTTTTTTGCTTTCATGATCCAACTCCTTATTAATATTATTGATAAATCCCCTTTTTTGCCCGTTATTCCTTGCCGCCGCCGAAAGAAATACCGGCAATAAAGAATCTTTGACACAACAAATATAACGCAATCAAAGGAATCATGGACATAAGCGCCACGGCGCAGGTAAACCCGTAATCCGTTTCTACCGACTTATATGCTATAAGCTTGTTGACTGCGATCTGCAGCGTCCACAGTTCCCGTCTTTGGCTCAGATACACCAGCGCGCCGCCGTAATTGTTATATCCGCCTATAAATCCGAAAATAAACTGCGCAACAATCGCCGGTTTTGACAGCGGAATGATGATAGAAAAGAAAACTCCCCAAAACCCCATGCCGTCGATTTCGGCTGCTTCGATGATTTCCTTTCCGATGCCTTCAATATACGGCCGCAGAAAGAATACCGTGCCGGCGCTGGCAAACAATCCGGGGACAATCAGCGGCAACACAGAAGCCGAACCGGTCGTCCAGCCGATGTTACGGTAAAACAAATACCCTACGAACCCGAACGCGCCGAGCGGAATAAACATGATGGACACCGTCACCAAAAACAAGGCGTTTTTACACGGGAAATTGTAACGCGCATATACGTATGCTACCAAAGTCGATTGCAACAGTCCCGAAAACAGCGGTATAAGCGTGATCCACAAGGTGTTGAAGAAACCGCGCAGAATCATCGGAATTCCGTTTATCGTATACGGCGCATTGATAAACAACCGTTTATAACCGTCCAAGGTCGGATTTTCCGGGAACCAAATATAATGCGTCGCCGATTCAAATTCTACCCGGGGAACGAGCGAAGATATGAGAATAACGGTAAACGGAAGCAGCAGCCATAACGTATACAGTATCAGAATACCGTATATCGCTATGCGTGAAATGATTGCCCCCTTACTTCTTTTTGCTTTTGACGACGGCTTTTTCTCAATAGAAATTTCATTCATGGCTTATTCCTCCGCGGCTTTGTTTCTCGCACGAATAATGGGAAAACTGATCAGGAATGTAACGATAAACAAAGCCCAGCTTGCCACCGCACCGTACTGCATATTTTTCCATGCTACGCCGTGCAGGTATATATAATAATTGACCGTCAGACCTACGTTTTCAGGCCCCGCCACGCCGCTGAATTGCAAAGGCGCGAGGATAAGAACCGAATCGAATACGGCCAATCCACCGGTTATTCCGGCGAGCAATAAGAACAGCGTTACCGCTTTAATCCCCGGCAAAGTAATATACCAGAATTTACTGAACCCGTTGGCTCCGTCTATATCTGCCGCCTCGTATAACGAAGGATTGATATTCCTGAGCGCTGCCTTAAACATCACGATACCGTATGCCGGCGCCTGCCAAACGATTGTAATAAACACACACCATACCAATCGATAGGGATGATCGATATCGAATAACCAGTTGATATCTGTACCGAACAGCGTGTTTAACAATCCGATTTCGCCATCCTTAAATATCCAAGACCACATGATCGCAATTGCAGCGGTCGAACAGATATACGGAACAAAGAAGAATACCTGCATAGCTTTTGCGCCTTTCGTATTCTTTTCGAGCAGCACGGCAATCAACAGCGAAATACACAAAGATACAAGCTGTGCGCCGGCCAACCAAAACGTAGTAGTCCAGGATTTCCAAAACGCATCGTCCGTGAACACCACACGAAAGTTATCAAACGAATTCCATTCCATTGTCGCAAGCACATTGTTTCGCATATTCGTGAACATTGCGACAAACGAAATCACCACAGGAAACCCGCTGAATACTAAAAAGCTGAGAATCGGGATCAAAGCGATCCCAAAACACATCCACTGAACCGGTTTCCATTTCTTTCTCTTTTTCAAATTCGTTATTTTATTCTGCGGAATCATCGATTCCGCAGAAGCCGGTCTTACTTCCTCCATCAGCGTATCCCCTTAATTATACTGTACATATCGTTCAATGCGGTTTTTGCGGCGGCTTTCTTGCTGTCGTTAAAAGCCGTAAGCGTCATCCGGCCTTGGCGTACCTTATCGTTAAAATCGCCCGACCAGTTATTGACCCATCTGCCGCTTTCAAAATACCCCCAGTCTCCGCGTCCGGCGCTTGCAGACATCATGGCAACCGCATACAGATTTTTTCCGCCGTAATTGAGTTCTTCGTTATAGGCATAATCCTCGCTGAACAATACGTCCGTTGCGGCGGGAGACAGCGTTTGCGTTTTCGCAATATATTTCTGCCCGTCGGTGGCAACCCAGCTGATGAAATCCCATGCGGCCTGATACTTCGCCGGATCGGAACACGCCGGAATGCAGAGCGAGTGTGAAATACTTGCCGTCGTCGTGTTTCCGATAATTTTCGCATCGCCTACGACTTTGATTGCTCCCGTATACACCTTGCCGTCGTACTCTTCGCCGATGACTTTCAGATATTCATTGGCAAAACCCGTACCTCCGTCATAATATACGCTGCCGCCTTCATACTCGCGGTATGTTTCGGCCGGGCACATATTATAATCGTCTGCGGATTTTTGTTCCATTTTTATTCTTATCGCCTCGGTCGTGCCCCTTACCATAGCGATCTGGGCGGTATTGAACCAGTTGTCGGCAGAACCGAGGTCGGGACTCGCAACGCCGTAACCTTTATACGTTACCCCGTTGTGTGTGTCAACGGTCGTACCGGTTGTCACCTGCAAGGACACATATTCCTTGACGGCGTTATACTGCGATTCGATCGCATAGATATTCTCCGGCTTCGTCGCGGCTTTTTCGATGCCGTTCACTCTGTCCTCGTAACGCACGATTTCACCGGCCATGTAAGTTGCGCCGTTGATTACGGTATTATCTTTTGTGACGATATAATTCGGACGGTCGTCCAGCAATGTAAAATCGTATTCCGTACCGTTGTAGCCCATGACGTCGCCGCCTACAGACCATCCGTAATTAAACCAATATTCGGACACAAAACCGTATTCCGTCGTCGCAGAAGAATTATACTCGGGCGTGAAGTATTTGAGAAGATTTCTCTGTTCCTCCCAGTTCATGCCGATGCGGTTGTTGAACACCTTATAGACGTCCTGATTGGCCAGGTTTTTGCTCTTAACCGCGCCGGCAAACGGCTCGTTCTTGTATTCCGCATAACCGTGCGGCTGCACCTTGGCGTATGTACCGGTCCCGTCCAGTTTTTCTTCTTCGACGGAAATGATGTTGATGCCCTGCGCCTTAAACAGCGCCTCGTTGTACCAGTTGAACTGCGGATTGGTTCCAATAGGTACCGCCATCAGATTTTGTCCCGCGCCCATGATATTCTTCGGCGAACCTGCACCCTTATCCGCATTTTTATTGAACTTCATCCGGAACCAATTCATTAAACTGTCGGGAATGGTGTTTTTTTGAAAATCTTCGTCCGCTTCGGCATACGGCTGCAAATTCACCAGATATCCGTCCGGCGCATAACCCGGTTCCCAACCGATGGCGTGCGTGGCAAAGCCCGAATTCTGATTGTCGTTCAGCGTAAGCACGTTGTACGCATACGCGGGATCGTCGATGAAGTATCCCGCTTGCGGACTGGAAGCGCCCGCTTCGATATTCGCCGACACATACACGCCGTCTTCCATTCCCTGCCCGTCGTTATATGCGACGATCAATTCACCCCATGCCGAACTCGAGGTTTCGTTAGCGTCGCACAAAAACAAAATCTCCGTGCGATTGCCTTTCTCTTTCTCGCCGAAATTTTCTCCGCTGCCTGTGCAAGCGGTCAAAGTCAGCGAGGCGGCGGCTATCGCTGCAAGCGCAACCGCCATCAACTTCGTCTTTTTTGCCATTGTGATTTTTCCTCCGGATTTTTATATTTTATAAATTGCCCAAAGCAATCTTTTTACGCAATTCGATTTGCTCTACACTTTTGCCCACCTGAATTTCGAACACGCCCGGCTTGACCGTCCAACAATCTTTCGCCACCGCTTTGTTGACATATTCGCCGCCGAAGTAGTATTTCCAGGCAGCCGCTTTATATTTACACCCGGCGCGAGCAGTATATCGACCTTTTGCTCGATACAGTCGTTACCGAGACTTTTTCCCATTTTATACGCCAGTTCCGTATCCCAGGTCTGCGAAAGCATCTGGAAGGACGGATACGCAACCGATTTTATGCAGTCCTGCTGCTCGGTCGTCGTTCTGTCAAGAGGCTACCTTAATCCTATCGGTCCGTCCGAAACGACGAATTTATATATCTGCCCGTCCAGATCGTAATTCGTCCAGAAATCCGCTCCCATAACCAGTTTTTATTTTTTCTTCTGTTGTCATCTCTTTCTTCTTCATAAATAACCTGCTTTCATGATTCTTTCTCTCTCCGTCATAGGCGCACCGCGCGGGAACGGGATTGCTCCCGCGCGGGCTTTCGCACTATGATTGCTTTTGTCGGGGGAGGAAGGGAATCCTCCCCATACTGTTTATTCCGCTTCCGTCGCTTGCTTTACGCCGAGCACCTGAATGCCCGCGCAAGGCTGCGTGCTTTCGGTGTAACCGTTTTCGAAATGCAATACCGCGTTTACGACGTCGTCTTCGCCGAGCGCGCTCGTATCTATCGTGAACACGATTACATCATTTTGCTTGTCGCCGTTGGGAGTGCCTTCGCCGTTGTTTGCGTACGTATAAGTCGCTATCGTCTTATCGCCTACTTTCAACGTGAAAGTACCGCCCTGCTGGTATTGAGCGTTCCATGCGCCCACGTAAATGCGGATCTGCGCCACATCCTTCGTGATTTTGATGTTCGCGTCGCCCGTTTGGATATATACGCAGCTGCCGTCGACAATCCCGTTGACGCCGGTCACGGTGTAACCTTTGCTACCGAAACTACTGCTTGCACCGCCGTTATTCGTTATCCAACCGGCGCCGTTGAGTACGGAGGAGTCCGAAGATACGTTTTTCGCAGAATTGTCTGCGCTGTCCTGACCGAAACGCTCGTATGCGAGCACTTCGTACGTAGTACCGTCCTCGGTGATATCATTGCCGAACGCGACTTCCGCCGTGGGATCGGTAACAATATCTGCAGTTCCCGAAACGGTGTTGTATTCGGGAACGGTAACGTCTGTACCCGTACTGTGAGCGTAGCTAAACGCAGCATCTTTGCCGTTCCAAATCATTATGCCCATTACACCGGACATTTCCGCATACTTCTCGTCGAGTTGGGTTATATCGAGCAATCTATCGCCGAGAAGAATATAGAACTTCGCACCATCGCGGATAACCGTGACATCAAGTCCGCTTGCGTCAAACATATTCTTTTCCTCGTCCGTCATCATAAAGTCGGTCCAACTCTTTAACGAACCGTCGGAGAAGAACACCGTATCCATCGTATACTGGACTTTATAATTTCCGCCGTTGTTCTGGTAACGTACGGCAATATACTTTCCGTCGGCAAATCTGTACATAATGCCCTGGTCGTCGCCTACGTCGCCCTTAATCTTTATAGTTGCCGATTCCTTTACGGTATTTGCTTCGGTTTTGAACTCGGCGTAGCCTCTGCCGCCCGAAACTTTAAGTGTTCCCGCCTCGCTGTCTTCCGTCCAGACGCCGCCGTAAGCCGTAAGATCTTCGCCTACCGCTACGCCCGCCCTTGCGAGTACTGTGTCTGTATCTTCGATTACGAAGGGAATATCATAGCCGTTTTTTGCTCCCTCTACAAATACGCAAAGACGTACTTTGCTCGTCGAGAATTCCGATACGGATTGAGCGGCGTATAACTTGCCGTCAATAAGCGCGTAAACCATGCCGCCCTTTCTGGCAAGCGTAAGACTTAGGCCCGCGCCGTTATACTTTTCAAGCAACGCGCTACTCATCTCGTTGGCGTAATCGTTACCGTTACCGAAATCCCAACGGTCGTTGATAGCACAAGTTCCCCACCACCAGCTGCCGCCAAGCCATTGCGCTTTATTGTTTTCAAAACGCAGGCGCACATCCTTTTGCAGTCCGCCGAAGCGCATTGCCAAGCCTTGATTGCCGTTTCCGCTTTTTAAGGTTACGGTAATTGCAACGTCGTCGTATTCATCAACCGACCACTCGTAAATCTTACCGTCCTTGACCGATTTGATTTTACCTTCGCTTGCCGCCTTTTCAGCGTCCGCCGCCCATGATACGGGCTCGTCACCGAAGATAGTATTTGTAGGTTCGTTGATGCCGTTGGTCGTAAACACAATTTTTTGGAACACGAAGTCTGTGCTTTCCGCAAACGCACCGTCTGTTACGGTTGCTTCCAACTCGTAGTAGCCGTCCACAGAAACAACATACTCTCCGTCAAGAAGAACGCCGTTTACTATTCCGCCTGTAACCGTAAGCGCAGTTGTCATTTCGGTATCTTTGTTTGTGAATTTTACCGTTGTTCCGTCCGCAAGCGACGACGTGACGTTGCCGAGAGTCGTGCCCTTGACCTCTGCCTCTACGGGGTTGGACGCAACCACAAATTCCGCGGTAACCGTATACGACAGCTTCTCCGCAACGAAAGTATACGTGCCGTCGTCCTGTAATACGGGAGTTACTCCTTCCGAAACGGTAAGCGTTTTAAGAATATATCCCTCCGAAGGAGTAACGGTTATCGTCACGGTATCGCCGACGATCGTATTCTGCGATACGGATATCGTACCGTTTGCGTTGGACGGCGTTGCGTTCGTTATCTCAACCGTAGGTGCGGAAACGTTTTCGGAAATAGCATATTTCCACTGCGATCCCACTACCGCGCCGAACGAGAATATGCCGAAGCCCATTTTGCTGTTTTCGTAATTATCGGGCAAATCCGCTCTGCCCTTGAACTCGCCGTCAAGATAAACGAACAGCGACTTGCCGTAGCGGAGAATCTTAAGCTCTATTCCGGTTTCGGAATTGTATTTTTGAACTTCTGCAGTCGTTACGTTTTTGAATTCCACCCATGGCTGGTCAAGAACAGTTTTCAGTCCAATCGACGCATCGTTTTCGTCCGGAAACAGATCGGGGCGGAATTGAAGGCGGGCGACGCCATCTATGTTTATGTTGAGTATTGCCGCTTTTCCGTCTTCGAAACGCAATATAACGCCTTGCTGTTTAGCGCCGTCCGTGCTAAAGCCGCCTTTGATTGTTACGGAAACGGAAGCGTTTGTAAACAAGCATTCCTTTGTTACTGCGTTTAATGATGTTCCGGGACCTTCCCATTCTATATAAGGTTCGGTATCGTTTACGTGCGCCAAACCGTGACTATCGTGATCCCAGCGCACTATTTCAAATGCGTCGTATTCGAACACTATTTCGGTGAGGTTTTCGTCGATTACTAATTCCTGTGATTTATAGCCGTTGACGCTTACCGTACATCTGCCTTTTGCAACTTCGCCCGTTATGACGCCATTATTAACAAAAAACTTCGTTTGTCCGAGAGTAACCGCGGTTTCGTCCGGAAGCGCAGCCGTCGTGCCGAGCTTTTTACCCTTTACGGAAATGTTGATAGTTATAGGCTCTTCCTTCACGAACACGGCATTGACCTCTATCGTGTTGCGGTTGGCAATCAAAGTGAGCTTGCCGTTCGCGACTTCACTCAACATATCCGTGCCGTTCACGGAAATCGAGTCGAGCTTATATCCTTCGGGCGCGGTGACGGTAAGCGTGACCGTTTCGCCCATCGCATACGATGTTTTGTCCGCCGTCACGGACGCGGCAATGCCGTCCGGTTTTTCCACCTTGATATCCGTCGCAGCCGTCAGAGAAGGCGTTTCTTCGGAGATACCGTAGTAGAACACCGCATTGCTTGCCGTATCCCAGGCAAAGTATCCTACCTGCACCTTCTTATCTTTGACCGAGTCCGGCAAGGTATACGAGGCGACCCAATTGTCCGCAAAATATGTATGCAGTCCGCCGT
>ERZ1643247.2748-NODE-2748-length-13334-cov-83.585285_pt1 | contig 13334 bp, 11 predicted proteins | sample MGYA00579264_ERZ1643247 | MGnify/ENA primary metagenome ERZ1643247 (study PRJEB29033, sample SAMEA4952262) | chicken gut metagenome | biome: Broiler Chicken; feature: Gastrointestinal Tract; material: Caecum | place: Ireland | collected 2018 | study: Broiler... | reverse complement strand
GCATAGTCAGTGATATCCTTGAGAAAAATGTGTCAACTAATCTTGACAATATCAGTTGCTGTGATCTTTCAACTCACGACCTCACAAGGAGGTCGACGAAAAACCGAAAGCCCTCTATATATAATCGAAATCTTTCAACTCACGACCTCACAAGGAGGTCGACGACACTTGTTGAATCTGTAAAAAGTCACTTCCATCTTTCAACTCACGACCTCACAAGGAGGTCGACATATTTGCATAGGGTTAATATCAATAGACTTAATCTTTCAACTCACGACCTCACAAGGAGGTCGACGCTATCCATTGCCCAGGTGGTAAACCGCTGTCGATCTTTCAACTCACGACCTCACAAGGAGGTCGACTTCTTCCCCTTTATCATTTTCATCTACATACTGTACCTTTCAACTCACGACCTCACAAGGAGGTCGACTCTGTGGCAGTTGCCTGGGGATATAAGTCCATGGCCTTTCAACTCACGACCTCACAAGGAGGTCGACAATCAAGAAAGCAGAAGATATGGGGCTTGTAATTCTTTCAACTCACGACCTCACAAGGAGGTCGACTATAATACTGAGCACCGCTGCTTCCTCCATTGTACTTTCAACTCACGACCTCACAAGGAGGTCGACCAAGATGAGGATGGGGCAACACTCACGACTTACACTTTCAACTCACGACCTCACAAGGAGGTCGACATGGAACAGATGGCTATTGCGATTCTTCAACAAAAGCTTTCAACTCACGACCTCACAAGGAGGTCGACCTCCACGCTGTATCTGTGTCTGGAACACGCATCCTCTTTCAACTCACGACCTCACAAGGAGGTCGACATATTACCACACTGGGCACCAGTAGTCAAGAAGACTTTCAACTCACGACCTCACAAGGAGGTCGACGTGGATTTGTCGAATGGCAATGTAACCATTGATCTTTCAACTCACGACCTCACAAGGAGGTCGACTCCTCACTTTGAGATTGGGGGTGCGTGATGGCTCTTTCAACTCACGACCTCACAAGGAGGTCGACGCATTTGGAATCCAGAAGAGTTCTCGCCACGCATCTTTCAACTCACGACCTCACAAGGAGGTCGACAATCAAACCAGAGATTGATCGGCTCAAACTTAGCCTTTCAACTCACGACCTCACAAGGAGGTCGACATGGGCGCTCAGCCCCATATCGTCCAGCTTTTCTACCTTTCAACTCACGACCTCACAAGGAGGTCGACACCTTAACGGCCAGAACCCTCTGTTTGAGTGGGTCTTTCAACTCACGACCTCACAAGGAGGTCGACCCGATGGTGTTATTAAGAAAGCATTACGAGATACCTTTCAACTCACGACCTCACAAGGAGGTCGACGATGAATGCGCTTATTGCGGTGCTGAATGATTGCACTTTCAACTCACGACCTCACAAGGAGGTCGACATTCTGCCACATCATCTATGGATGGTTCTTCTCCACTTTCAACTCACGACCTCACAAGGAGGTCGACGAAGATGATCGTGTAAAGAACTTGGAAGAACAGGTCTTTCAACTCACGACCTCACAAGGAGGTCGACCAGATCGGCAGGATTTATGTATTCAATTATCTCTCTTTCAACTCACGACCTCACAAGGAGGTCGACAATGTCAGCGTGTCTACCGTGAAACGGTTGAGCAGCTTTCAACTCACGACCTCACAAGGAGGTCGACTGTTGTTCCATATCGCAATGTTCCGGTTCCTGCATCTTTCAACTCACGACCTCACAAGGAGGTCGACCGGGAACGAGCTCTGGCTCTACCTGGGCTGCGATTCTTTCAACTCACGACCTCACAAGGAGGTCGACCATATCCGGTTCAACTACAAGCGTTCTCCCATCACATCTTTCAACTCACGACCTCACAAGGAGGTCGACGATGTATTTCCCGTGTTTCTTGATTGTCTCAATCTTTCAACTCACGACCTCACAAGGAGGTCGACGTTTACGTCCATACGTATTTATGGTATACTAAGGAACTTTCAACTCACGACCTCACAAGGAGGTCGACCGTCCATGTCTTTTGTGCTGCCTTCTGTGTCGATCTTTCAACTCACGACCTCACAAGGAGGTCGACCAGCCAGAGTATACCGTATTACCAATTACGTATATCTTTCAACTCACGACCTCACAAGGAGGTCGACCAGACAGCTTCCATTCCATACGGGTATGCAGGATCTTTCAACTCACGACCTCACAAGGAGGTCGACCGGGAACGAGCTCTGGCTCTACCTGGGCTGCGATTCTTTCAACTCACGACCTCACAAGGAGGTCGACTCACACGCTCCCTGGAGAAGATTTTGACATAGAAACTTTCAACTCACGACCTCACAAGGAGGTCGACCGTTTTTGTCCGTTTTTGCAGTTCCGATATCTCCACTTTCAACTCACGACCTCACAAGGAGGTCGACCATAACGAACATTTGTTCTTGCCATCTGCGGAAATCTTTCAACTCACGACCTCACAAGGAGGTCGACACCTGACAGAGGATATCTTTAAGGTTGATCTGAACTTTCAACTCACGACCTCACAAGGAGGTCGACGCAACGGGGTCTGTAGAAGACGCATAGCAAGTGGACTTTCAACTCACGACCTCACAAGGAGGTCGACGCAGAATGGCTTCTTCTGTTAATGACCTTGGAACCTTTCAACTCACGACCTCACAAGGAGGTCGACGGATGGAACGGGAAGAATCAGCATATCGAACTTGCTCTTTCAACTCACGACCTCACAAGGAGGTCGACGTTCCGTATATGCCGCATAGAGATGGAATATTTGTCTTTCAACTCACGACCTCACAAGGAGGTCGACAACGCTGTTCTTACTGGAATTAAAGACGGATTCGCCTTTCAACTCACGACCTCACAAGGAGGTCGACCTGCTCAACCTCGGTGAGCCGCTTTTCGTGCTCTCTTTCAACTCACGACCTCACAAGGAGGTCGACAAATATACCTTGGATGATTTTAAAACTCTTTTTGACTTTCAACTCACGACCTCACAAGGAGGTCGACGAAGCACCGCGTTCTGATTGGACTGCGAAGCGGCCTTTCAACTCACGACCTCACAAGGAGGTCGACTACATAGGTGTGGAATGGGAGAATCTACCGGAAGCTTTCAACTCACGACCTCACAAGGAGGTCGACCTGTGCCATCTTCTAACATCCCACAGGCAAACATCTTTCAACTCACGACCTCACAAGGAGGTCGACATCAGCTTCCCGAATATAATTAACATTGCACCACTCCTTTCAACTCACGACCTCACAAGGAGGTCGACAAAATGGAAGGTGCGTAACACTATAAAGAAATGTCTTTCAACTCACGACCTCACAAGGAGGTCGACTGCCATCTCTCGTGTGCCTGTGTAGTCATAACGACTTTCAACTCACGACCTCACAAGGAGGTCGACGATTACAGGTTCGACTCCTGCAAGCGCAAGGTGCCTTTCAACTCACGACCTCACAAGGAGGTCGACAGGCATTGCCTGCAAAGGTCTGATTCCCGTATATCTTTCAACTCACGACCTCACAAGGAGGTCGACCTCCGATATCCAAGTATCCTCCAGTCCAGTAATTTCTTTCAACTCACGACCTCACAAGGAGGTCGACGGCATCCAAAATCGCTATTCTTACATATTTCATTCTTTCAACTCACGACCTCACAAGGAGGTCGACAGATTGCTCATAGCCTGGAGTTTATATGCCAAGGCTTTCAACTCACGACCTCACAAGGAGGTCGACTCAGGATATGACCTGCACACCAACAGAAGACATTCTTTCAACTCACGACCTCACAAGGAGGTCGACCGAGCATGGGGAGATGGTAGACAAGATATATAACTTTCAACTCACGACCTCACAAGGAGGTCGACTATCCTTTCGGTCTTTTCGTCCGATTCAACACCCTTTCAACTCACGACCTCACAAGGAGGTCGACGGATACAGTGTTTCTCCATTGCTTTGTATTGTAATCTTTCAACTCACGACCTCACAAGGAGGTCGACGGATACACACAGGATTATGATGTATGGAAATCCGTCTTTCAACTCACGACCTCACAAGGAGGTCGACAGCAATATTTCACAATATTTCAGTAAATATATGCATTTTTTTCATGTTTTGTACAATATACTTAGTTCTTTTTTCTACATTACTTTACTTTTTCTTCTGTTCCCTCCTATTCCTTCTCAGTTTTCGGTGCGGATCTCCAAGCATTTCCTGTTCACTTCATATCTGCACTAAAAGATCAAAGTTTCTGTTATATCAAAACTAGATTTTATCCCAATATGTTCTACTTTATTCTTATACTTGTCTCCCAGATTATAAAATCGCAGACTATCTGCTTCTTTGTCAATGATATCCTCTAAGATCGCTTTAACCTGGCGATATTTTGTCGCATCAAGCTGGCATTCAAAAACCGAATTCTGTACCCTCTGCCCATAATTTATACACTGCTTTGCCACTTTCCGCAGTCGCTTACGTCCTGCAGCAGTCTGCGTGTTCACATCATATGTTATAAGTACAAGCATTTCTATCACCTACTTCCACAAAAACGGAGGATACTCATCCAGATCTCCACGCAGATATCTTGCCATCAGTATAGCCTGTGCATGGGGAACCATCCCCCATTCTATCTTTTCGTTCAGAAAAGGATGCTTTATCATATCCTGTTTCCGTTCCTGCCATGCATTTAAGAAAAGTTTTCTTCCACTGTCATTCAGTATCACAGCTCCATTTTCTTTCTGGATAAAATGTTCCTTTTTCACAATCCGTTTATTTATCATGGTAAGAACAAACCGATCAGCCATAATCCCACGCAGTTCTTCCATCATATCCAGTGCAAGAGATATCCTGCCTGGCCTGTCTGTATGATAAAACCCTACATAAGGGTCAAGCCCAACTCCTTCCAGCGCCGAGCCACACATCCCCGCCAACAGGCTGTAAGCAAAAGAAAGCATGGCGTTTACATTATCAAGAGGCGGCCTCCTGCTGCGTTCCCGGAAGGAGAAATTCTCTTTCTGTTGCAGGATAAGCTGATCAAATACAGAAAAATAGACTGATGCCGCCTCACCTTCCAGTCCCAAAAGTTTTGAAGCATTCTCACATACTCTGATTTCCTGAAGGCTATTATAAAGAAACGCTGATTTTTCTTTCAACTTATCTGCATTCAATCTCATAGGATAATCACGGGCTGCACGTTCCAATATCCATCTTGCATTGTATACTTTCCCAAAAATGAAATTCCGAGCAATTCTGATACTTTTGTCTTTGTCCTCACTAATACGATACTGCTGTTTTCTTAAAGTAACATTTCCTTTTACTTCTCCTGTCACTCTTGCAAGGAATCTCCCGTTTCCTGACATAAATGTCAGATCTATGTTTCTCTGGGCGCATGCGCCCATTAACGCCGGGCTTGCGCCGGTATAGCCAAAGGTCACTATTCCCTGAAGGTTATGCAAAGGGACCCGGCCAATTTCTTCCCTTTCCTCCAGCACAACCACATTCTCTCCGTCCAAAGAAAGATATCGATTTGTTCCCGTGACATACAAAGTATTTAATAATCTCTTCAATCCGGTCCCTCCTCTTTTATCCTGTTATCAAGATAACTTTTTACGGAAATATTTTTGTTTAGCACCGGCAGGCAGATATCTTTCAGAGAACATGCATTACAACTTTTACTCCATTTTACTTTTGGCGTATACCTTTGTCTATAATACTTGTGCATCTCTGCAAACATATCCTTTACCTTACGCCGCAGACTGTCTGTAAATTCTATTTTCTCCCTGCGGCGTATCTCTCCATAGTAGATATATCCATAAGGAATATCGCAGCACAGCATTTCTTCCAGGCAAAGAGCCTGCGCTGCCACCTGCAGAGCATCCACGTCATTTGACTTTGGCTTTCCCCGTTTATATTCCACCGGAATTACTGTATATTTTCCTTCCCGACCGGAAATAGGAATACCCTCCTCTGATCTATGGAATTCCACAACATCACACTCACCGCTGATCCCGATTTCTCTTGAGTGTACTGGCATGGCTCTCACAATAATCAGATCACCACGTTTTTCTTTCATTGCTACGTCATGTGCATTTTCATGGAGAAGGTGCCCTTCTACAGTCCTTACATTCTCCTGCCACTGAAGTTCAATATAAGCAAGCGCCCACTGTCTGCGGCAAAAGGCAAAATGCTGAATTCCCGAAAGCTGTAAAAACTCTTCTTCATTATACAAAATCAAATACCTCCGGTTTTACACAGCCCTCAAGTTCCCATGTAATACCATAATCCTCAAACTTTGAAGGTCTGTCCACCTGGTTTATCTTAAAACTTCTCTGTATCTTTCCACTTGAAACAGCCGGTGTTTTTTCATCGTGCTGCCACCAGTACATTCTGCAAACTTCCATACTTCCGTCCGGTCTTGCTGACGAAGCATCATTCTCAAACAGCGTTTTTAAAGATTCTTTTAAAACCTCTGCATCCTCCTGAGAAAATCCCGTCTTTTCTGCAAGCTGTACATTGACGCTTCCCATCACTTTGTATACAGCATACCTGATCCGATGCTTTGTACCCATTGTGTCTGATGCCTTGCTTTCTTTTCCAGCCTCGCTATTCACACTTTTCGTTATCTGCATACTGATAATATCCACTGGTGACAAGCTTACTGCCTGATGAATAGATACCGGTCCCCGTACGCCAAAAGATACATCTTCTCCTTTAAATGCAAATACTTGTCCAAAGCTTCTTACATCAAGCCATTCCTTACACGCAATCTGGGCACACAGATCTCTATCTGCTTTTTTCTTTTTGCTGATTTCTTTATTCAGTTCTTCGCAGCCTTCCGCCCTCTCTTTTAAACTGCGGAATCCGTCATCCGCTCTGTCATCTGGCTGTACGAACACTCTTTGTCCCAGGTCCTGAAAGCGATTTCTTATTTTTCTTTTGATACATACATCTGAAATCTCTCCATATCCGTCAAGATTAATCCTTGGACGGTTTCCATTTAATGGATCACCGTTAGGATTTGCGTTGGTTACGCTCACAAACAATGTAAAATCAATTTTCCCCTTTAATTCACTCATTTTCGCTTCCTCCGTCACTTATTTTATTTTTGTTATATTTCAGATCATAAGATTGGCTGTGAAATCCTAAAAGATAAAGTCCGTCAAGCTTATCATTTTTTTGAAACGCTTCCACATCAAAGAGTTGGCATATACTGTCAATCAAGTTTTCATAATACCGTCTCTCTGCAATTGGAAGTTTATTGAGATATGGCTGTAAATTTTCTTCGATGATCTTCCATGTCTCAAAAGGTCTCTGTGAAAAACTGCTCATATACCTTTTTGCATTTGTCACTCTCGCCGCATCCTTTTCTTTCTCAAATGTACGGTATTCAATCCTGTCTGCCACAGCAAGAAGCCTTCCGTACAAATAGTCTCTGATAGTACATTCTTTATTCAGCGCCACGTTCCATTCCTCCTTTTCTCTCTCATATCTGTTCTTTTTTACAAAGGAACAGGCTAGTGTCAGAACCCGCTCCCAATTATATCGCTCTTTATATGCCTGAGGCATGGATGCCCTATTTACGGCAGTCATAACCAGATCATAGGGAATATTCCTATTGTCCCAAACACAGGGAAGCAGCCTGCGGCTAAGTTCTGCATAAAGCTTTTTCCCATTCTTATCCACAATTATAATTCTCCCATTTGACTCTAAGCCATATAAAATATCTGCAATATCTCTTACCCCTGGCACACCATAATAGCTCTTTCGGCGTCCCTCTTTGTATTTGGATTGAAGCCATCCACACTGTTCATGCCATCTTGCGATATTATCCAGATATCTGGCAGACTCTAATGTTTTAAATTCTGCCAGAGACAGTCGTCCCGTTGTTGCTGCATCAAATGCCATAAGAATCATACGGGAAGTATTTTCCACCTGCTTTCTGTACCCTTCCAAGGCACTGTAAAACTGTTTCGCAGTCATTGGATTCCTGTCCGGGGCTGTATCCATTTCCGACTCGTCTTCCCATCCATCTGACGGGTCATCCTGAAACTGTTTCCGAAATTCTTCGTCTTCGTCCATTACAGTATCTGAAACTGCCTTCGAGCTGATTGTTTCTGTATCCACGTCCCACGGCGGCATTTCCTTCATGTCAGATTCCCAGGTAACCATAGTTAATGTATCAAAGCTCCTGCCCTGTTTTCGAATGATCCACTTTAGAGCATTGTGCATTTTCTGGGATGTCTCATTTCCGATAGAAAAGGCCTGCTCTTTTGTGGTAAACCGTCCACGAAATGTAAAATTTGTCTCGTCATTTGACGAGATTAATTTTGCGCCATCACCTTCGTTTCGTATTTTTTTTGAATGAAGATAGGAAGCAGTCTGCATCTCGCCAGTCAGATAATCCAATTCTTTCTCCCTTTCCATAGAATGGTAATATTGGATAAAACAATCCCAAAGAGTCGGATCTTTCCAGCATTCATCAAAGGTCTGTCCAAAATCCATTCCCTTTTTTCCTCTCACAATAAATCGGATAAATGCCATGTTTTGAGCAACACCTTCTATCTTAACCTCATCTGCAAGATACCCCTCTTTGTTTAGCAGCAAAATTTTTTCCTGCAGTAAATCTTGAATCAGTGCTCCTTTTTTCAAATACTGCCAGACCGCATCTACCTTTTCATGAGAGAAACGAGACAAGTGCCATTTTTCCAATTCTTCCATGTATAGTTGATGATAACTTCCCAGATCTCCCTTCTTATCCCGTACATATCTTCCGTAATCTCCTGCCAGATATCTCAGATTATCACAAAGAGGATGGGGAGCTTTTCCAGCTGTCCTGCTACCGGATTTTTCCGTCACCGGAATAATCGTCAGTTTGTCCTCACTTCCTACTTTCGATGCTCCTAGAAATTCTCCCTCTGCACTGATTGTTACTTCAATCTGAGCCGTCACTGTAGTATGAAAAGGCGGAAGAAGGACGTAAGGGATCTTCTCTTCTTTACCATTTTTTTGAAACAACTTGTACTGAATAATCCCTACCTGTGATTTGTTCTTCTCATATAAGTCGATTAATTCTTCTTCCCAGTTCAACCTGTAGCCTCCTCCTTTTCAAATTCAGCAAGTCCGATAAAATTTCCCTGTCCAAACACTTTACGCTTCATTTTCTTTATAAAACGTTTTTCCGGGCATTGTTCTGGACGTAAAAATTCGATAATTCCACCTTTTTTCATTACCGGCCGCCAAAAATTAACTGTCATCTTATCCTGTTCCTCCGGCAGCTCTGCTTCATCTGCATAAGTGATGCCATGATACATGAAACCATATGCTACCTCACCGGGCATATCGTCATAATAACCTTTTCCCTCTCCAAACACACAAGGTTCTACAAAGGCCTGACATTCTCTGGTTCCCAGAAACACATCTCTTCTTCCGCCCCTTGCCACCATCCTTTTTGCAATATTATGGTGTTTATGCTCATTTCTATCATTTTCTAGTTCCGGATGATTTAAATTAAATTCAAAATGCGCCCGGACCTGATAACATACATCTTTCATATACGTGTAGTATGCAAGCTCGTTTCCCCCGTTATATCCGATAGGCCGGACCCCCTTTGTTTCTGTCTGTATCGGCCGCATCACACGGACTGCATCCACAATCCATTTAATCGTTGGCTTCCAATAGATACTCTCTGTGATCCCTTTCAATGCCTCATAAGTGGGGATATGATAGCTGGATTTTTCTCCTCCTACTCTTGTCACAGGATCAGAAAAAAGCGCATAGTCCCCATACACCTGAAATTCTATGGTATTCCTGTACTTTTCCATCTCTTCACCTCCTCAAAAATTTAAAAACCGATTTCTTGGTTCTTCAAGTATGCCTTCTTTTTTATCATAATAATCCATACTTAATACTTGCACCGTTGTGTCGTTAATTTTATGGACCGCCCTGCCCAGCTTTTTCAAAAGGTGTTCCGAAATCCCCACCGAATACTGCTGCAGTATCCGCACCGCTTTCTTTTGCTCCCGCATCGATGCAAATCTGTCTTCCAATATATCGATTGCCCTTTCTGCTATTTCATCGTACGGTATGACAATCGTTACTTCTGCTTCCTCATCAATGACTTTATATTCTCTTCCCGCTGTTGCAAATGCCTGAGCCATACGGGGCGTTCCCTCTTTACTTCCGTGTTTTCTCAAATACTGGCTACGCCCCGGATTATTTTTTCCTAGTAAGTCTTCCAGCGTTGTTCCATAGGAACGGTCTGGATATTTTGTAGGCTCTGCACCTGGCTCATGAAAATATTCCCTATAATATGCTGTCACTGATTTTTCAGTATCCACAGAACCACCAAAAGTTTCTGGATTTTTCTTAAAATAATATAAAAACTTCTCAGCTGCTTTTTGCGCCCGCTTGATATCATAAAGCCTATCAAGCCTTTCTACATCCTGCGCCATTTTGATAATGTAAACTTTACCTATTTCCAGCTCTTTATGTCGGTTGCAGCGGCCCGCTGCCTGAACGATGCTGTCCAGACCCGCAAGAGAACGGATCACACACCCGAAAGATACATTTACTCCGGCTTCAATAAGCTGGGTACTGACACAGATAACATGCTTTTTACTTTGAGGATCAAGATCATGTTTAATTGCATCCAGTTCATCTTTTCTGTTTTTCGGACACATATTTGTACTTAAATGGTATAATTCACATTCCTCATCACAGGACTTCTTTAATTCTTCATAAACCATTTTTGCGCATTTTCTTGTATTTACGATAATCAGCACAGAACCATATTTCCGATAAGCTTTCAATGCAAATTCACCGATATCTTCCGGCTGCATACCTCCCTTTACCAAATCTGTCTTATCCTCAATTTCTACTCGTTTAAATACATCCGCATATTTTCCGGAGGGACCTGTCATCTCAACACAACCAAACAGATTATTCTCCCTCAGAGCCGCCAGAGACGGCTGGGTCGCCGAACATAAAACAACTGTTGTGTTACAGAATACAGTCAGAAAATTTACTGCTAAATTAAATAACTCTGTTCCTTTCACCGGAAATGCCTGCACCTCATCGAAAATAATCACACTATTGCATAGATTGTACATTCTGCGAATACTGCTCTTTTGTCCGGAAAACAGTGTATTTAACATCTGGACTGCAGTGGTCACAATAAAAGGTGAGTCCCATCTTTCCGTCAGTTTCTTATAGACTATTTCCTTGTTCTCATCTTCGTGGAAGATATTACAGTGATGTTCCAGTACAAACTCTTCATTTCCCACTGCCTTCCTGATATCTTCCGCATTTTGTTCTAATATAGAATTATAGGGAGCCACATAAATAATGTGTTTTTTATGATACTTCTGTGCATGATAAAGAGCAAATCGAAGACTGCTGAATGTCTTTCCAGCTCCGGTAGGTACAGTCAAACGGTATAAATTATGCTTTTCTTCTGCAGCCCGAAAACAAAGATCAGATATCTCGTTGCGGTATGCATTCAGCGGACTTATCTTTCCGTTGGCATTCAAACACTTCATATAGTCCTCAAAATGCAGGATTGACTCCTGCCAGATATCCTGTGTTTTTTCCTCTGTAATCCGTTCCGGATAGGCTTCTCCCTGACTAAAGCACGCTGTATCCGTCCAGTCGCTGTCAATCAAAACAGATAAAGCCAGCCTTTCAAACATTCCCAGATAAAATTCTTTATTTCCACAGTTTTCTTCTCCTGTGCTGCACACAAACTCCTTGATCTGTTTGCAGACTTTCATTAAATCCTTATGTGCCGCAACAAGATATTGTTTCAGTATATTTTTGTCAATAATCTGAAAATATCTCTGTTGTATGGTCTCAAACTCAATTTCTCTCTCCTGTCTTTTTTCAAAAAGCGTAGCACCTGTTTCCATATCAATGCCATCCTGCAGACCGTGATGAGAATAGACAGCCATACTAATAAATTCAAAAAGTGCCCCTTTACCAATCAGGTTTTCAAGGATCCTGCCGCCGGCAGATGCATGATCTACATTTCGTTTTTTTGCCTTTTCTCCGTTTTTCAGGATGTCGTTCATATACGAAAAAAACTCCTCACTTACCTTTCCAGCGTCATGAAGCAGCGCTTCCGATATGACTATGTTCTTCAGAATTCTCAATGGACAATTCTTTTCAGCTAGTTCCTTTGTTTCTGCAAGATGCTCTGTCACACTTTGTGTGGTTCCGTTTTCCGGAACCACATGTGCAAAGTATGGATCTTTTTGCAAAAAGACAGGATTTTTTTCTTCATCATTTTCTATATTAATCGCCTTCTTTTCATATTTATTCGTCATTTTTTTCGTATTTGTGCAATATCTCCCTATATTTTTTATGAATTTTAAATAATTTTATCACATTATAAATTATGGTACAAGAATATAGTCAAATACAGCTGGAAAACATAGATTATGAGGTTTTATTTAGCAGCGTGGAAGGTTAAGAAGATTATCTTGCTGAGTGGAATCCGGCTCAGAACGGACATACTTCTCCCCCAGCGGACTGATGGCTGGCTGAAGCGCCGGATAGGGATAAATGTTTACACAAATTGATTTAGGATATACTAAAAGATAGTCATAGATCACTTCCTTTTTGTAAAACATTCTCATCTCTTCCAAATAGATTGAATCGATTTCACAAAGATTGCTAGATTCTCTGCATCCTGATTTCATTTTAATTTTTGTCGCTTTCATTATAAATTCCTCCTTAGATTTGAATAGAAATTGGTAGGGTTAGTGAGTTGAAAGACTCAATGAAAATTTTGAAAGCTTGACAGATCAAGACAAGATAAGATAGAATTGTAATGCGAGTTATTTCTTATCTAATCTTGATTTGAAATAGCTTTCTTAAGCCCGGAGGAGTTGCCGCTCCTTTTGGGCTTATTTCTTTTCCATATCCACTATATCACATCATCTATCATGTTGCAATAACTGTTTTGATTTGTTTAATAAATCAATAATAAAACTTTCTAATAGTGTAAAGTATAAATTCTAGCTTGTAATTTCTTATCGTATATGTTATCTTTTTTGTGTCAGGTATAATACCTGTGAGTTGAAAAACACTTTTAGATGTTTGTTTTTGTTTTATAAAAAAAGCGGCAGGTCTATACCTATCGCTTTTTTTATATTCTCTATCTACAGCGCTAAACTATTTTCCTTAATCGGAAACTTCGAAATTCCTTCTGTTACTCCTCACACACCTGAAAGATATAAAACTTCAAATAATAAGAATCCCCCGCTCCCCACAATATGGGATGATCCGGCGCCTGGGTCCTGAATTCCACCTGGCGCA
>ERZ1643247.2747-NODE-2747-length-13337-cov-4.811248_pt1 | contig 13337 bp, 9 predicted proteins | sample MGYA00579264_ERZ1643247 | MGnify/ENA primary metagenome ERZ1643247 (study PRJEB29033, sample SAMEA4952262) | chicken gut metagenome | biome: Broiler Chicken; feature: Gastrointestinal Tract; material: Caecum | place: Ireland | collected 2018 | study: Broiler... | reverse complement strand
CAGGACGCATTAAAATTGTTTCTGGCACAAGCGGTGCTGGCCTGACAGCAATACGCAATTCATAAAAGCCGATCTTTCGTCTCGATCGGGCGACAGCGGCGCCCCGGTCTGCAACAGCGCCCCGATCGGCATTCTTTCCGGATGGGAATCTGCAAGCAGGTACAGCATTATAATTCCACTGAAAAATATTGTAAGCGGGACCGGAATGTCATTGGCTCCTTTTTCATTTCGTCTGGTATATAAAGGGGGTATCTTTATGAAAAAAACGGCTCTTGCTGCTTTTATCCTTGCTTTTTCCTTTGTCTTTCTTCCGGCGCTCGGTTCGTGCACCTCACCCGAAATAGAATTCGACCAAACGGATTTTATTCTGGATGCGTCCATACAAACGACATACGACGCGCAAAAGTATTATATGGATCTCTTCGGCACTTATTTTACCAGCGCGGACTACGGCGATTTTTACTGCAACATCGACGATACGGAGGATGACTATTCTGACGATACCTACACCTGCCTTCTTGTAAAGGACGGCAAAAACACAGAGAATGTAAAGCGTTTTCTTGCGCTTGCAAACCACAGCCTTGAAAGCCGCGGCTTTGCGCCGTTTTGTACCGCAGAAGTAAAATACGCTATGAAAGAATTGGAGGATGCGTCGGCCCGTTTCGTTGAGGTTGTCGAACCGCTCTCCAGAGAATACGGCTTTCATTTCAGCACCGGAATCGTTCCCCCTGAAAATAAAGTTTATATCTGGTATGATGAAGATGCGGTTCCGGACAAATTTCTTGCCGCACTAAATCTCTTTCCGGAAGATATGCGGGTACTGAACCCCTCTGAAAATTACACGGTCACCCTTCCGTAAGATGAAATCGGGCGAAGCGCCCCGTTTAATACCCGCTGTTTTCATGACAGAAAGGGGAATCCGCCGGCACGGAATCGTTTCCTTCCTCTTTTTTCTGCTTTAAACAGCCGTACAAAATACATTCCCGCGTCCTATGCGCTAAAAAGCACATATGCTTATAAACGAGAGAGACCGCCCCGGCACTTTGCCGAAACGGTCTCTCTTTCATCTTTTCCTATTTGAAACAGGGCATATTCTTTTTTACAGCGAACAGTTGCCGGAACGGTTTACGGAGCAAACCTTATAATAGCCCGGTTTCCCATCCGGATCGACGCATTTTTCTGCAATGGTCGATGCGATCTGGTTTTCCTTCGACGGGGCGAAATCCGGCGTTTCCCCCTTGTATACACGGTAGTACACATGGGACGGATCGGCGGAAGCATCCCACGAAACCGTGCCCGCTTCTGCGCGCACGCCGGTAACGGCAGCCGGCCTTTCCTCCGTATAATCCGTTGTCAGCATCACAATGGCGTTCCCCGGCATCTCTAAGCTGACCGTATCGTCTTTGACGTCGAGCAGCTCTTCATAATCCTGCAAATCGCCGAACTTGCTGCGCGGCACGTTGTTCGAATCGTACACATATTTGCGCAGCTTTTTCCCCGGCTTCAGGTTTTCAAGCGACAGCTGGATCTCCGTCTTTCCCGGATGGCGGTTTACAATCGCGATCGAGAACGAACCGTCGTCGTTTACCACGCCGCCGCTGCGCAGCAGGTAATCCTCTGTCTCAATGGTAAGCGGCTTGCTGTTATACTTAAAGTACTTGACAAACAGGCCGTATGCATACAGCCAGTCGCGCGGCGAGTAGTCGTCGCCGTCCCAGCGCGTCAATCCCCATTTGTTTAAGCGCGGGGCCAGCCCGTCCGGATTCGGGATATCGGTAAAGGTCCACATCGCCATTGCATAAACGCCTGCATTCATGGCCGCCAGCGCCATTTCGGAAATTTGCAGGGCGGAATACGCCTCTTTCCCATTATAAAACGCATCACATACGTCCATCTTCACGCCGTTGATATCGCGTTTCCCTTGCTTAAAGGCCTGCGCCAGTCCGAACTCGCCTAAGATAAACCGGCGCTCATAGGGCCGCAGCATCACGACAACATCGCTGCACTGCCGTTTGAATACCTTATAAAAGTCAAGATCCTCCGGTTCAAAATCGTTGACGTAGTGATGGCCGCCGAACACGCCGGAAATCGGCACCATCCCGTTCGCAATCGCCCATTCGATTGTCTCCCAGCGCTCGCGCGGCGACGCGTCGGTCGCCAGCAGGCGCACCGGCAGGTAGCGCTTGCGGAATTCGTTGTACAGATGGGTGTGATAGCGTTTAAAGGTCTCCATCTCAAAGTTTAAGTCGCCCCAGTCGTCCAGGCTCAGCTCATTGGACATGCAGTAGATCTGGACGTTGGAAATCCCTTTTTCTTTAATGACATACTCAAGCCGGTCCGCCACGTCTTTTGCATACGTATTAAACTCTTCCTCCGTATGATAGCGCGGGCAGCGCCCTGTGAGATAAATGGTGGTGCCGGTCAGGCGGTGCATTTTTTCACAGTATTCCGCAAAATCGTCCATCTCCTGTTTGGTCCAGTTCGGAGCGCCGCCCCCGATCCGTGAAAAGCCAGGGGAGAGCTCGTGAAAGATCTTCCCCACCACCTCGTTGAACTGGCGGTCGCTCATTTTCCGGTACTGCCCGGCCTCGGAGTTGTGGAACCCCATCCCGCCGAAACGCGCCATAATCTCCTCCCGGCGCGCTGTCATCTTACTTGCCATTTTGTTTTCCTCCGTCTAAGGCGCACGGTACAACACATCCCGCACAGCCGTATTTTGATTTTGATTATAGCGGCGGGCCAAATGGATTGCAAGAAAAACCGCGCAGTTTTTCTTGTGGTTTTTTGACAAATATATAAAATCAATAAAGCGCATTTTGTATACCTGTACACTTTTGTAAAACGAACGGATTGGTAAAATAAAACTGGACAATATTGTTTATTTTTTATATATACAAACGGTTATCCATCTGCTATTATATAAATGCAAAGGAGAGTGATTTTATGAAAAAGATTATAGCTATTTTTCTTATTGTTTCTATGTGCTTATATCTCTCTGTTCCTGCTTCTGCCGAAACATCATTAACCGAAGAAGAAATGATGGAAAAAAATCGTCTTTATCATTTAGTTATTGATTGGTTCGAATCAAAGTATGATGCTTCTTGTCACGGTGATTTTTATTTTGATCATAATGGTGATCTTATTTTGAACATTGTGCCTGAAAAATTTACATCTAAAATGAAAGAAGATATTTATAAGTGTAATCAAATGCTGCAAAGAAATATTCTTACAAAAAAAGGTATTCGCACAGTTGAAGTTCAATATACTCTAAAAGAACTTTATTCTTTCTATAACACTCTGCTTGATTATTATAAAACAGAAGGATTTTATTGTATTTCAATTGATACTATTAACAATAAAATTTCAGTTGAACTTCCAAATTCTATACCTCGTATAAAAAATATTTCTACTTTTTCCAATATTCCTTCTGAAGCTGTTCATTTCTGCTATAAAGAAAGTGGAGGATTTACAATTAAAAAAGCAGCCGATAGATATCTTTGCGACAATAATATATCAACACGCGCAATAACTGTAAATGTGCGTCCCGGTACGACGGGTGCGTCAGGAGGATCTGGTTGTACAATGTCATGGGGAATTAAATATCAAGGAAAATATTGTTATTTATATGCTGGCCATGGAGTGGAGCTAGGAAATTCTGTTTTCTACAATGGAATAAATATCGGGAAAGCCATTTATAAAAAAACCGGTGGCAGTCTCGACTGTGCGCTTATTGAACGAGCGGATTCCGCCAAATCAATCAGCAATCTTCTTCCCAACGGAGATACGCTTTCTTATGCCGCGCCTAAACGGAATTACAAAGCCAATGATATCGTATGGATGTACGGCGCGTCGTCAGCAAGAAGAAGTGGAACCATTCAACGTATATCAGCTGGTGTGTATACAGATGAAGGATATCTGTCAGATGTTATCTTGGCCTCTTATACTGGAGCTTCCGGAGACAGCGGCGCGCCGGTTTATTACGGCAGCAGTGATGGGCGGACCCCGCTTGGAATCCATTCGGCATATTCCAAAACAAGCCAGTATTCGGCTATCATAAAACTGCATAATATTCTTGATACGACGGGAGGCGTCCTCTATGATTTTTAAAAAAGCTTGGATTCTTTTTCTTGCCCTTGTCCTCCTGCTCCCTCTTTCGGCGTGTTCACAGCCCTTGGCGGAAGAAATCACATTCGATCCGGAGGATTTTGCACTGAACGGAGCAGGCAAAACAAGCGCCAATGCGGCCGGGCATCAAATACTCGACCTGTTTGATTCCTATTTTACCGACGCCGATTATGGCGACGCCTATTTTGACGAAAACGGCAGAGGCCTGCATATCAATATTGTAAAGGGCTCGTCCCAGCGGGAAAACATTGCACGGTTTATTGCGCTTGCAAACGCCGAATTGGAGAAAAACGGCTTTCCGCTGATCCAGACCCATGAAGTGGATTTTTCAAAAAAGGAGCTGGAAGAAGAGAAAAACAAATTGGAGCAAACCTTGCAGGAACAGGATATCCCCTATCACCTTTTGGCGGTAGATACACAGCAAAACCGCATCACCGTAGGATACTCCGATATCTCCGCCTCATACCGGAACAAAGTGCTGCGGTATATCGATAAAAAATATGTTGTTTTTGAAATATGGGGCGAATTCAGCACCAGCGAAAAAGTAATCGTAGAATAAGGGGCGCGAATCGGAAAACCGCAGCAATGCCGGATACGTCCCAGACAGCACGTCGTATCTTTCTGGAACGCAGCAGGGTGTCGCGCGCCGGATAAAACCTGTCCCTCTTCTTTCCATCTGTTAAGATCAAAACCGCGTCCTGTCTGACGTCCCCGCACAGATCAGACGGCGAAGTCTTTTCCTCCCTCCCGCACACGCAGGACGGGACCGGAGGAAAGGGCCTGCCAAACAGGACACCGGCGGCGGCCTCCGTTTGAAACGGGGCCGCCGCCGGTGTTTTCTTCCGTTTTTCCGTCTTCCGTCAAAAACGGTTACACAGCATATGATATTCCTATTCCCTTTTAAGGTCTCGCATCTCTCTTCTTCCATCGTACCAAGCGCTGGCCGCCGTATTGATAGCCGTATTCCTCTGCCAAAAAAGAGCCTGTTCCGTATTCGATGCAGTGGCGGCGCTATATCCCAGTATTTTACTGGTGTTGTCTTCGATCGCGTCTAAGTACCCCTCAATCCGTTTGCTGCTCTCCCGGATCTCATCCGCCAGCATCCGCTGGCCGGATACGATTTCATCCAGCTGCCCGATAATATCATCCAGCTTGTTGATGATAATCCCCGTCCGCAGCTCCGATTCATAAAGATTGTATGCACCGCCCGGCCCGGTTAAACTGAAACAGCGTCCCGAAGCCAGATATTCATAAAGCGTGCTGACTGGAACAAGCCCGCGGTATTTGGGATAAAGATACCCATAGCCGTACATTTGGTTCAACAGGCGTTTTTTCTCCTGCCGGCCTTTCTGCGCACGGTCTAAAGACTGCGACGTCTCCTGCCACATCACGCTGCGTCCGTGGTTCTCCTCCACTGCCTCTTTATAAGCGGCCTGCTCTCCTTTCCGTTCCCGCAGGCCTGTATACAGCCGCCTTAACGCACCGATAACAGCACCGGCCGCCGCGCCGCAGACTACTCCCTGCAGCGAGGAAAACGATACAAAAAAATGAAGAATCCAACCGGCAGCCAGCCCGACGACGGCGCCGATTAATGCCGAAAAAATACTCCATCCGATAATACGGAATACCAGCCAAATAGGCTTCCTTATCTTTGGCACCCACACCAGCTGGGATGTAAAAGAATATTGCTCTGTCAATTCTTCCTGCAATGCCGAAAGCTCATAGTCGGATAATTCCAGCTCCTTTAAAAGCCGCAGATACTCTATCATATCCTGCAGCGGCAGCGGATCTCCAAATTGCTGTCCGGCCGTCGTTTCCGCAGATAAAACTGTTTGCTGCCCCTGTGCGCCTAAAGCACAGCCGCACACACTGCAAAACTGCGAGCCGTCCGGAAGCTGTGCACCGCATTTAAAACAAACCATGATATGCCCTCCCCATTTTGTCCTGCCGCAATACGGCCGCCGCGTCCCTGCGCACGCCCGGCCGCCCGCATCAGAATGCAGCATTTTTTGTCGTAGCTGCGCGAAGAATATGGTTTGTTTTTATCATATCGCGTTTTAGAAGAAGGCGCTACCTAAATTATGCAAAAGGAGGTTTTTATCTTATAGCCTTTTTATTTCCTGTTTGTTTTCTTCTTTCCTTTCATCCGGGAAGCCGGCGGCGCCAAGCAAAGGCTGCCCCGTCTTTCCCGTTTACTGCGGATTCCCGCCAATGCTGGCTTCCCATCCGCCGTCCTCGAAAAAATAAACGTATTTTGATTGGATATGGCGCAGCACACGCCTTTGGTATGAGGAGGATATGTCCTCGAAGCCGACGCCGATACGGTTTTTCTGCACATCCAAAAGCATGGTGTTAAACGGGATATCCGCATCCTGAAGCGCCTCGCTCAATCGATCCATTTGCGCTTGAAGCTCCTGTTCGGAAAAATCCACTTCATGCGTCTGGATCGGCGGAAAGCCGTTTTTCTCCAATTCGGCGTCTGCAAGCGCAATAAACCGTGCAATGTTTTCCCTCTGGGACGAGCCCTTTACAATATTGATATGCAGGCCGCCGCCGTTTTCGTCAAAATAGGCGCCTCCATAGTCTGCGTCGGTAAAATAGGAATCAAACAGGTCGAGTATTTGATGCCCGGCCGCATTGGGGTCTGCCGCATTCCTCTCCCGAAGCGTGAAATCCTCCGGGTCGAATGTGATTTCTTCCGCCAAGGGCTGTGAACACGCCGAAAGGGGGAGCAGGAAAAGGAAAGAAACCATCAGACAAAAGAACCGTTTCATAAGATGCACCTCTTCTTTAAAAAATATTCTTAATATTTCTATTTTATTGTTTAAAAATCGTATAAAGATGCGCCCGTTTCATCTATTATATTATGCAATTTCACAACACAAGCTCTATTCAAGTTTCCACTGTATGCTACATGTATCCCCAATGGTGCAGTATTGCTATAATAAACAGGAGCACCACTATCACCATGTGTTCCATAATAAGTAGCCAAAATAATATCGGATATGTAATGCCCATCATAATAAACGGTAGAAGAGCAACTCTCAATAACACCGGAACGTCTCGCTGAGCGAGCACCATACATCCAAATTGTATCATTTGCTTTATAGTCACGTTTCGGAGAACTGTATGGCAAACGGCTTCCATTAGGTAAAAAGCTGCTTATTGTTTTATACGAATCAAACCGCTCAACAATTGCACAATCCAATCTGCCATCTACTTTCGAATAAATTGTTTTTCCTATATTTTGACCATTATAAAATATAGAGTCTCCTACATCGGCGCCATGCCCTGCAAATAAATAACAATATTTCCCTTTATATTGAAGCCCCCAAGAAAAAGTAGAATATCCTCCTCCGTTATATCCTGCAGCCCCAGGGACTACATTAGTGTATGCTGCCAAAGGTGAAACATCCACAGACGACGCCATCGTTGACAAATCTTCTTTTCCCGATGTAAACTCACCGTTTTCCTCATATACTATTGTAATAGCATCTACAGGGATTTCTGTAGAAAACAAAGCTTTTCTAGGATGCGGAAGAGATTCAGGAAGATGTACAACAATCTGATTATTAATTGTATCAACATCAATACTATTGAATCCTTCTATCTTGAAATAATCTACCATTTTTTTCTGAATTGTCTTCAACTCTGCTAGTGTATACTTCACTTCAACTGTACGAATTCCACTTTTAGTCAGTGCATTTTTTGACAAAAATTCATTGCATTTTTCAAGATCGTTTTTCATCTCTAATGTAAATTTTTCTGGAACTATATTTAATACAAGATTTCCAGCATCATCAAAATAAAAATCACCATCCATCGTTTCATCATACCTTGCATCAAACCATTCAATCGCAATGTGATACAACCGACTTTTTTCCACCATGTCTTCTTCTGTCAATATACTCTCTGCATATGCGGATGAAAAAGACATTGACATAAAGATAGGGATAGGATAACAGCTAAAAATTTTTTCATAGCGATACCTCCTTTTTCTTTATTATACCAAAGGAAAACTGTCATGTATATATTGAAATAATGCAATAATTGGATTGATAATATGTAGAAAGTATCCAATCCCTTCCCTTTCTTCATGCCTTTTCGCTTTCCTGCCCCGAATGGAAACGCACCGGCGGCGGGCCCGTTAAACGGGGCCCGCCGCCGGTCTTTCCTTTTCAGCCTTTCCGCCCTTTATTGGAGCGCCGCAAGGCTCGATTCAATTTTTTCAAGCAGTTCTTCCCGGATATCGTTTACCACTTTCTCCGGCGCTTTGGAGACAAAGTTTTCATTTGCAAGCTTTTTGGTGTGCAGCGCAATCTCCTTCTCGCACTTTGCCTTTTCGCGTGTCAGGCGCTCGCGTTCTTTGTCCTTGTCGATCAGGTCGTCCATCGGCAGAAAGATGCGCGCGCTCCCTGTCGCAATCTGCACCGCGCCTTCCACCGCCTGTTCCCGCGCCACGGATACGCCGGACGCCGAGGCGAGCCGCTCAAAGAACGGCGCACAGTCGCGGAAAACCTGCTCGAAGTCCGTTGCGATATAGACCGCCGCTTTCCGGGACGGCGGCACGTTCATCTCCGTGCGCGTATTGCGGATCGCCCGGATCGCCTCCATAACGCGGGCGAACGCGCGCTCTTCCTCCGAAAAATCAAGCGCAGCGTCGTACACCGGCCAGGAGGCCTTCATAATGCTCTCTGTATCCATTGGAAGCGCCTGCCAGATCTCCTCCGTAATAAACGGCATAAACGGGTGCAGGAGCTTCACCGTATTGGAGATCAGGAAAACCAGAACCCTTTGCGCGTATATGGCCGTCTCGCCGCCTGATTGCAAACGGGATTTTGTCAGCTCAATATACCAGTCGCACAGCACGTCCCAGACAAAGTCATATATTTTCTGTTCCGCAAGGCCGAGCTCAAATTTATCAAGATTCTCCGTAACTTCCTTTACCAAGCGGTTGTACTGTGAAAGCACCCATTTGTCCTCAATCGCCAAAGTATCCGCCTCCTCGTCCGAAAGGTTCAGCAGGACAAAGCGCGTCGCGTTCCAAAGCTTGTTTGCAAAGTTCCGCGCCGCCTTGATCTTTTCATCCGAAAAGCGCATGTCGTTGCCCGGGCTGTTGCCGGTAACGAGCGCCAGCCGCAGCGCGTCCGCACCGTACTGGTCGATCACCTCCAGCGGATCGATGCCGTTGCCAAGCGATTTGGACATTTTCCGTCCCTGGGCATCGCGGACAAGGCCATGGATAAACACCGTGCGGAACGGTACTTTTCCGGTCTGCTCAATGGCGGAGAAGATCATGCGCGCCACCCAGAAAAAGATGATATCATACCCTGTAACGAGCGTGTCGGTCGGATAAAAATAGCGGAGATCCTCCGTCTCATCCGGCCAGCCGAGCGTGCTGAACGGCCACAGCGCCGACGAAAACCAAGTGTCAAGGGTATCCTCATCCTGTGAAAGGTGCTCTCCGCCGCATTTCGGGCAGGCCTGCGGCGCTTCCTTCGCCACCGTCATCTCCCCGCAGTCCGCGCAGTAGTAAGCCGGGATGCGGTGCCCCCACCAGAGCTGGCGGGAGATGCACCAATCCTTGATATTCTCCATCCAGTGATAATAGATCTTGTCAAAGCGTTCCGGGATAAAGCGGGTTTCGCCGCTGCGCACCGCTTCAATTGCCGGCTTTGCAAGCGGCTCCATCTTGACAAACCACTGCTTGGATACGCGGGGCTCCACCGTAGTGTGGCAGCGGTAGCAGGTCCCGACGTTGTGTGCGTGCGGCTCAGTCCTCACAAGATAGCCGCCCGCCTCTAAATCGGCAACAATCGCCCGCCTTGCCTCATAGCGGTCCATCCCTTCGTATTTCCCGCCGTTTTCATTGATATGCGCGTCCTCGGTCAGCACGTTGATTACCGGCAGATTGTGCCTGAGGCCCACCTCAAAGTCGTTGGGATCATGCGCAGGCGTAATCTTTACAACACCCGTGCCGAATTCCATATCCACATAGCTGTCCGCCACCACCGGTATCTCACGCCCGACCAGCGGCAGGACAAGCGTTTTCCCCACTGCGCTGCGATAGCGCGCATCCTCCGGGTTGACCGCCACCGCCGTATCGCCCAAAAGCGTTTCCGGCCGTGTCGTCGCAAGCTCAAGCCAGCCGCTCCCGTCTTTAAACGGGTAGCGCAGATGCCAGAAGTGGCCCTGCTGCTCTTCATATTCCACCTCCGCCTCGGAAATGGAGGTCTTGCAAGCCGGGCACCAGTTGATAATGCGTTCGCCGCGGTAGATAAGGCCTTTTTCATACAGGCGGACAAACACCTCTTTCACCGCTTTGGAACAGCCCTCGTCAAGCGTAAAGCGTTCGCGTGTCCAGTCACAGGCCGTGCCTAATTTTTTTAGCTGCGAAACGATCCGCCCGCCATAGGTCTCTTTCCACTCCCACGCGCGTTTTAAAAAGCCCTCGCGGCCTAAATCCTCTTTGCTCAGCCCCTCTTCCCGCATAGCGGCGACGATTTTCGCCTCCGTTGCAATGGAGGCGTGGTCGGTCCCCGGGACCCAAAGCGCGGAATAGCCCTGCAGCTTCTTATAGCGGATCAAAATATCCTGAAGCGTCTCGTCAAGCGCATGCCCCATATGCAGCTGCCCGGTAATATTGGGCGGCGGGATCACAATGGTATACGGCGTCTTCTGCGGGTCGCGCTCCGCCGTAAAATAGCCGCCCTTCATCCAAAAGTCGTAGATCCGATCCTCAAAGCCCTTCGGATCATACGTTTTTGCAAGTTCTTTTCTCATACGTTTCTCTCTTCTTTAACCCAAACGCCTTCCAAGAAGCGGCCGCCCGGCCGCCCCTTCGCGCGCCTTTTTAAAATGCAAGCTCATATCTTGTCCCATGCGACAAAAGCAGGCCGTCCGTCAGCCGGATGCGGAGGATGCACGTACCGGGATCGTTTTCGTCGACATGGCCGTTCCCGTACCACTCAGCGAAAGCCTTCCGGAGGCGGGCTGCCAGCGCCGCATTCTTTTCATCGCAGATATGCCCCAGATTATCGCCCGTACCGTGCGCAGTGAACCAGTCCCCGCACACCGCAACCGCAGGATTTTCGGCGATCTGCCGCATTTTGCCGGACATCGCGTGCGTTATGACGTAAAATGCGCCGTCCTCATAATACGCATTGACCGTGCGGACCGACGGCCGCCCGTCTTCAAGCGTTGCCACCGCAATCAGGGCGTCGTGCCCGAACCGTTCGTTTAAAATACGCTCTGCCTCAGCCGGAATCGTCTTTCCCATTTTCTTTTCCCCTTTCGTCTCTCATCCCAAACGGGCAAATTCTCCAATAAAAAACGCCCCAAGCCGCAAAGGCTCAGGCGGATTTTTATCCGTGTTACCACCTGAATTCGGGAAATCCCGCACTCGTCCGGCGCAAAAACGCCGCGCCCCTGTAACGGGAGGCATCCCGCCGGAGCCTACTGAGGCAAAATGCCCGTTCGATCCGGGGCTCAGGGGCTACCTTCCCTTCCGTCTGCCCAAAGATTCGCACCAGCCATCTTCTCTCTGTGCGGCAGAACGGAACGTACTCCTCCCCGTCGAAGCCGGTTCCTTATTGCTCTTATTATAACGGACGCAAAAACAGGTGTCAAGCCTTTTTCACACCCCGTATATCTTACATCGAAGCGCAGCCTGAACAGGACGCGCCCTTTGATCCCCGGCTTATGCGCCGTTCTCCGCAAGCGCGGAAACAGCCGCTTCGTCCGGCGTGACAAACGCCGTTTTATAATCCGTAAAGATCACCATGCCGGGCCTTGCGCCGGCCGGCTTTTTCACATTTTTGACAAGCGTGTAGTCAACCGCCACCTGTGCGGAATCCCGCCCCTTTGAATGGTACGCGGCGATCATTGCCGCTTCGGTGATGGTGCGGTCGGGTATCTTTTTCCCGTCTGCCTCCACGATCACATGGGAACCGGCAATCCCCTGCGTATGCAGCCAAAGGTCATAGTTTTTCGCTGTTTTCATCGTCAATTTATCGTTTTGTTTGTTGTTCCGCCCGCACAGGATCCGAAACCCGTCCGATGAGCGGTACAAAAGCGGCGGCTGCGCCTTCAGCATCCGGTTTTGCTTTTTCGGCAGTCGGATATACCCCTGTTCCGCCAGCTCTTCCCGGATCTCAAGAAGCTCGCTCTCCCCTTCCGTACGGCTCACTGCGTCGAATACGCTGTCTAAATAAGAGAGTTCTTCCCGTGATTTTGCCATCAGATCCTTAAGCTTATCCTCCGCCGTGGCCGCCTTGCGGTATTCCGCATAGTATTTCTGCGCGTTCTGCACCGGCGTCAGCCTAGGATCCAGCCGGATTACCGTTTCCGGGCTTCCCTCCTCGTAAAAGTTCTCAAGCGTCACCGTGCGGTCGCCCTTTTTCATCCGATAAAGGTTGGCGTTCAGCAGGTCGCCGCATTGGCGCAGATGCTCGCGGTCGGCGCAGGTGCGCAGCTCCTCTTCCTGTAACGCAAGCTTCTTGGCAATGCGGTCCGTCGTATTGACAAGCAGCTTCAACAGATCGTGCGACCGCTGTTTCATCCGTGCAACCCGGTCGCGCTCCGCATAAAAGTGGTCGAGCAGCGCGCTGGGCGACTCATAGCGCCTTTTTTCCTTCACTGCGCCGTACTGCTCAATATCGCAAAGCGTAAACTCCCGGATCCTTTTTTCCTCGTCCGACACAGCGGTAAACGCCGCCTTGCCCGTCCTCAAAGTCTCGCGCAGCTTGGCGACCTCCTCCCGCAGACGATTTTTATAATAGCCGGAAAGCTGTCCCGTTTCAATGTCCTGTCCCTTGAGCGCACGGAACACAAGCTCTCTTGCAAGGACAGGCGACACACCGGAAAGGGCCTGCATAACGGCTTTGGCGCAGTCCGGCGTGCGTGCGCTGAAGATCCGCGCCATGACAGGGCCGTCTTCTTCCTCCAGCAGGTTTATTTTATCCTGCCCGGGCGGCGCCTGATACGTCCCGCCTGGCAGCACGGTCCGGACGCTTGAAACCTCATCGGAAACGCGCTTGATGGCGTCAAGGATCCTGCCGCCTGCATCGGTCAGGATCAGGTTGGAATGCCGCCCCATGATCTCGGCTACCAGCGTCACCGTAGTAAGATCGCCCAATTCATTAACGGTCTCAAATACAAAAGAAAGCACGCGATCCAACCCGCTCTGTCGGATCGACAAAAGCTTTCCCGAA